>Ga0208549_100492_pt1 | contig 16714 bp, 18 predicted proteins | sample BED_host_MetaG_FD_187135 | JGI IMG/M metagenome (GOLD analysis project Ga0208549, IMG submission 187135) | Hot spring microbial mat communities from Yellowstone National Park, Wyoming, USA - BED_host_MetaG (SPAdes) (version 2) | ecosystem: Environmental > Aquatic > Thermal springs > Hot (42-90C)... | reverse complement strand
AAGAACCTTAGACTCAAAAAACAGGAGCTAAGAAGATAGGGCTCGTCGTCTAGTCTGGTTAGGACGCCACCTTGACATGGTGGAGGTCCCCGGTTCGAATCCGGGCGAGCCCACCTAACAATATTTAACGCCATTATGTTTCATTTAAGCCTGCCCTTACCCTATTCCATTAGGACTTGGATTCTTACGATATTAACACCTAATATAATCCATATTTAATAGTTAATTGGGGGTTGAAGGATACAGTGACCAATATGGATCCCAAGCGGGCCCGGGGGGATTTGAACCCCCGACCTTCGGATTAAGAGTCCGCTGCTCTACCATGCTGAGCTACGGGCCCCTTTGAGAATAATCATACCCCAAATTTAAGCTATTTCGAAAGGAGGGCTTCTAAGTATCACGTGTTTTGCTGATACTCCTCTTTATAATTTGTTCCGCTGGTTGCTTTAACCCAAGAAGCACCTGATTCGTCATCCAAAATAAAGGTGAATCTCAACCTCCCTTTTAGGGCAGCTTCAGCCATAGCTAAGAATTTCTCAGCCTCACTTTTAGTAAACAAAGCTTCCACTTGGCTCTTAGCTTCCAACAGAAACCCCTCTACGGTGGTAATTTTTGCTTGCGTAAAACCGGTATGATCTACCTCCAGCCCAAGCTCTGGTATAGCTATGTCCGCCTGAGGCGATCTATATATCAGTGTATTAAGGTCTTTTTGCTGGTTTATATTTATAGTATATCTAATTGGCTTTTTACTATTTAAATCTACTAGATATGATTGACGATAACCACAGTTTGGGCAAACAAATACAAGAACCTCAAACTCATTCGGCGATGTATAAACCAACCTTCGCATCTCGATTTTTGGAAAGCTGCACCTGGTACACAGTTCATCCAGCACCAAGGCCTCATAAGTTGAGTTCATAGAACTGTTTTTATTTGGTTTAATCGAGCAACTTAAACCTTAGCTTCAAACTTCTTCATAAACTAGCATGAGTGATACTACAAAGGTTTGGGGAAGAGGGTTGATCCTAAAGGCGCCCCCAACTCATTATAGTATATTATTTATTACGGTTGAGGGGATCCTGCTCAGCCTAACGAAGTACTTTGTATCCGGGATATATTTAACTTTGGGGCTAACCCCTATCTTAATTCTCAACCCAATTGTTGCAAAACTACTTATTCAAGATAGAAATTTTACTCTAAAAAGAGCTTTTTATATATACATGTATCTAAATACGCCGCTCACATTGATACTGATCGCGGACTTCATTCAACCTGTGAAGGCTATATCTGGCATCATTTTTTTGGCAGCTATAACCGTTATCTCCTATTTCCTCCTTCTAGTGTTTATTGCCGCACTTAAAGTCGATATCTTTAAAGGGGCTCTAATCACAGCCATATTCGTCGCGACGTATGGCTACTTTACTATAGAGAAGATCAGCCCTTTAACAATTATACTAGGTTATATGTTAACGATTTTAGCAGCTCTAGTTATCCGTGGGAGGATATCAAGCATACGCTTGGGCTCCGTTAATGGGTTAGAGTTAATCAATAGCTTTGCTATGTCGTGGATGGATAGGTCCTCATACGCTTTTGACGACTTATGTAAAAAGATTGGCCAACCGTCTGAACTAAATGTATCAATCCATGAGTTTAAGGGTGATAAAGATAAAATCTCCACAATCATTGTTCCATACATCCATCCTGGACCAGCAAAATCAATTGGTAGCGGTGAACTTCCAAGTCTAATTTATGAAATTTTAAGCGAGCACAGACCTCTGGTATTGCATGGAGTCTCAGACCACTCGCTAAATATTGCAAGCAGACAGGACACGAGAGACCTAGTTAGGTTAATAGAACAAACCATAACTACTAGCACTACACCATTCACAAAGCTGGATAATGTAGGGTACACTGAAAGCCACGAAGGTAAGATAAAGCTGAGCATGTATGAGTTTAGTGGTAACAAGCTGGGCTTTATCAGTAAAGAAGACAGCACCGAAGATTTGCCGACGCAGATAACCCACATGGTTAATGACAGTCTAGACTTAATTGATCGCCACAACACGCTCTGTGATCAAACAAGTGCCCAATACACAGCAGATCAAGTAAGGATACTGACACAGATGATTGATAAGGCCATAAGCAAACCATTAACAAATTTCTCAATTAAATCAGTTGGTTACGCAAATCGTCGCCTAGACGCGCTGGATATAGCACCTGGAGGAATTAGTGCCTTGGTTCTTAATGGGGACAGGAAGATCGCGTTCATTAGTATCGATGCCAATAATCTCAGCTGCGGACTAAATAAGAAGATTGAGAAAGCTGTCAAAAACATGGGGTATGAGTTTTGCGAAGTGACAACTACTGATAACCACTGGAATAGTGGGATTACACGAAAGGAACCCGGCTATTATACCGGCGGCTCTTTAAGCGCAAATGAACTACTCGAGTCGGTAATAAAATGTGTTAAGCAAGCGGAGGAAACTATGTCTCCTGCGTTGTACAGGAAAATTGCGGTTGTATTCAAAGCAAGCGTCTTCGGAACTAAATTAGAGGAGATGTACTCTGCTCTTAGCATCGGACGAAAATTCATATTCATAGGTTTGCTTTTCTGCTTAGCTGCATCACTAATATTGGGTTTGATCTGAATGCTTAGCCTTGGTTAGGCGGTAAACCATTCTCCTTGAACCACCCTTCCTCTCGAGGTACCCCATCTTGCACAGTCTGGCTAAGTAGGTTGATATTATTGGGAGACTGATGGTTTCTCCATAACGCTGTTGATAAGCATCTCTAATAAATCCAGATGAAACCCATTCCTCTGTGCTGATATCGTTAATAAGAGATGCTACTTTTCCGAAAATCGTACTCTCATCGAAGGGCCTCTGTTGGAGACCTTTGATTTCACTGACCTCTGAAACCAAACGAAGCAATCGTTCCACCTGCTCCTTTGAGAAATAACCCTCTAATCCCAAGCTAATCTTGTTGCCGTTATCATCAACTACTTCAAATCTGAATCGTTTGGGCATCAGAGGCACAACAATCATTTTGGAAGGTGTTATAAAGTTAACTGTTAACATCGCTGTTACTCATTCTGATAACACAAACCATGTATCTTGTTAATAATAGCTCGAGTGGCTGCAGTGGAACTAGAGGGGTATGAAGAATTAACAATTATACCCACAAACTTAACTGTTAATTGTGTTAACACTCACACACACCACTTGTTCAACTGCATCCACTCGAAATTATAGATAAAAAAATAAGAAAAGAAAGACAAACACTAATATTCGTTCTCCAATTATTCCAGTAGAAATAAAGGGGTGCGGGGTGTCGCTTATAGTTTTTATTCTACTTTTTTAATTTGTTTCTCTAGTATTTCCAGCCCCATATCTAGCTCATCTTGGGTAATGGTAAGCGGGGGGCATATTCTTATGGTGGATTCACCCGCGCCTATGACTACTAGTCCGCTTTTCCATGCCCCAACTATTATCCTTTGCAGTTCTTCTTTTGCTGGTTCCTTAGTGTCTGGGTTTTTAACGAGTTCCGCGCCAATCATCAAACCTTTACCGCGAACGTCGCCGATTATTGGGTGCTTATCTTGAATTTCTCTTAATCTTTTCATAACATATTCTCCTTTTTTCGTAACATCCTGCAGTATATTTCTGTTTTCTATCTCCTCAAACACGCTTAAGCCGGCGGCGCAAGCTACTGGGTTTCCGCCGAAAGTGCTAGCGTGTGATCCAGGGTCAAGCTCCATTAATTCCTCGCGGCCAATGAGTGCGCCTAATGGTAGGCCGCCTCCTAAAGCCTTAGCCATGCTCACGTAATCGGGCTTTACGTTAAAGTGTTCTATAGCAAACCACTTGCCTGTTCGACCCATCCCGCTTTGAACCTCATCCACACCCAATAATATTCCATGCTTATCTAGTAGCTTTTTTAGCTTTTGAAAGTATCCTTCGGGCGCTGGGATATATCCCCCCTCTCCCTGTATTGCTTCCGTAATAAAGAGTGCAGTTTCCTCTGCGGGAGTGTATCTGAACGTCTGTTCTTGGATATAGTCAATACAGTAGAAGTCGCAGCTGCTTGGTTCGAGCTTGAAGGGGCATCTATAACAGTAGGGGAAGGGAACATGTTCAACTCCAGGGAGTAGTGGCCCAAAATATCTCCTTTGAACGGGCTTGCTCGCGGTGAGGCTGAGTGAGCCAAGTGTTCTTCCGTGAAATGAGCCGGTAAAGGCAAGCACGTATTGGCGTTTGGTTGTCCATCTTGCAGCTTTTATCATTGCCTCGTTGGCCTCTGCTCCGCTGTTCGCGAAGAATACCTTACACTCAGGTCCCTGAGGGGCAATTCCACATAGCTTTTCGGCTAGTTTTGTTGCTGGTTCGTAAAGAAAGTCTGTAAACGAATAGTGCATAAGCTTTTGGGCCTGTTCCGTTATAGCCTTAATAGTTGATTTGTTCGCATGTCCCAAGGACATCACTGCGATACCTGCGTTAAAATCGAGGTACTTGTTGCCATCAACGTCGTAAACATACGAACCAGATCCACGTTCGACGACTAATGGATACCATCTGTTAAAAGATTGCATGATGTGTTTTTTGTCTGCCTCGATTACTTTGACTGCCTTCGGTCCCGGGGGTTCGACTATTATTCGGGGTCCTTTATCCTCGTTTAACATAATTTTGTTAGCTGTGCCGCACTCCTAAAAGGCTTTCCTTAGCGTGGCTTCTATTTAACCGTGATCATTCATTTTACAGCTTTTCGAGGGGTATTCCTTGATTGTCTATAGCCTTTATTATCTCCTCTTGTTGGGAGTGGTTTAATGTCTCAATGTTTAAGGTTACGTCTGCTAAGCCAAGTGATATGTTCGTGTTTGTTCTGTCGTGGTCAATGGATAAGATATTTCCACCTTTTTTTGCGATGATATCTAATAGGTTGCGTAATTGGCCGGGTTTGTCCTTTAGAACGACTCTTATCTTCAATCTTCTACCGGCTGTTTTGAGCCCCCTATCTAGTACACGGTCGAGTGTCAATAGGTCTATGTTACCACCACTTAGGATGCAGACGGTTTTTCTGTTTTTAACAGTCACCTTGTTTGCTAACACAGCGGCAAGCGAGGCTGCACCAGCGCCTTCTGTAACTAACTTCGCTCTTTCTAAGAGCAGAACTATGGTGTGGGCTATTTCATCATCAGTAACAGTTACTATGTCATCCACATACTTTTCAATTATGTCTAACATTTCTTTGTCAGCTTTCTTTGTAGCTATTCCCTCTGCGAATGTCTCGACGGTGGAAATCTCAACTGGTCTACCAGATTTGAATGACAGAAATACTGGGGCGGCACCGGTAGCTTGTACCCCAATTATCTTGACTTTCGGGTTAAGTTTCTTTAGGCTTATTGCGATGCCAGAGATTAGTCCTCCACCCCCTATAGGAACGATAACATAATCCAGCTCTTGGAGTTCTTGATGTATTTCCAACCCCACTGTTCCCTGTCCAGCGATGACATATTTATCTTTAAATGGGTGAACAAATAATGACCCCATATTCTCTGCATGTTCGATTGCCGCGTTGTACGCCTCCTCGAAACTCTCACCTACTAAGATGATTTCTCCCCCATATGAACGGGTTGCCTCCACCTTAATCGGCGGGGTCGACGTTGGCATAAATACTTTTGCTTTTAGACCGTTGAGTGAGGAAGCTAGGGCTACCCCTTGCGCATGGTTTCCGGCTGAGGCAGTGACTACACCGGCGCTCAACTCACCTGTGGAGGCAGCACGTATACGATTTAAGGCGCCTCTTATCTTAAACGAGCCAGTCCTTTGCAGATTTTCATCTTTTAGCCAAATATCTCCCCCCACTAACCTGCTGAATGAACTGCTGTGCTCCAACGGTGTTTTCCTAACAAAATCATTGATCCTACTCTGTGCCTCAACTATGTCTTGAAATGTTGGTTCTATAACATTTTGAACCATATTTTCGAATATAATAATGACGTTTATATTTGCAGTGAATACTGGGGTATAAGCGAAATCAAAATTGGAGTTAATGAAGCGTTTATATTAATGCACTTTGAAACTATATGGGTTAAGGGCAAACCGATCCAATTCTTGAACTTGCAAGCGTTGCTTGCGTGCTTTATAAAGACTTATAAAGACGAGATTAACTCTTTTTGTTGGTACATACACCTATGGTTAGTCCTCCTTTAGGTCTTCGGGATAAGTTTTCGACGGAATGCGAGCTATGCTGAGAACAATTTCTAATACGCAAGGCCTTTACATGTGTTAACAACCGCTAAATGTGTACGCAATTTAACCACCGTCTTATTTATTTTGTGATAGCGGGGGGTGGATTTGAACCACCGACCTCAGGGTTATGAGCCCTGCGGGGTAACCAGGCTCCCCTACCCCGCTAGTTCAATTTATTCCCTATATTATAATTTAAGCCTTAAGGTTAATTTGTACTGTTATTTATTTTAGAGCTTATATAATGAATCTTTACATTGGTTTCGAGGATGGCATTGTCACATAGTTCTCTTAGCTTGCCGTGGCTTCACATAATGCGAATAGAGTGCCTTAAGGCCAACTTCCTCCACCATGCCATCTTCCCTGAACGCGTTCTACCCACATACGATTCCAATACCAGAGAAACGTACCCCCATAGCTAACTCATCACCATGTCATAGAAACATTACATTTCTTGCACCATCGTTTGCTCTAAACTCGATTACGGTTTTGTTCCCGACCTGTGGATAGGAGTTTTTGAAACTGCACGGGAGTTTCTATAACCTGGGGGGGTCGATGGCTCCTTTCTCAATATTACTGAATACGTCTAAGATTCTTATGTTAAAGCAGTATTATGCTTTTCTGGTGCATACAAATGGGCTGTGACCACTGCTGATTGAGTAATACCGTATGTGTTTTCCGATCGCCGCATCAGGTGGCCACGTTTTTCCCGCAATCACGCAGAAATATAGAACTTGATCCCGCCTTTACCCCTTTGTTTATCTGGCCAAGTGTTGAATAGATTATTACTCGCCTCAATCTGATTTAGTTTTGAATCCACATAGGTCCCTTATAGTATAAAATGGAATTATTATGCCTTCCCGTAACTTGATTTAAGGTGAATCCTTTTGAACACTTAGTATACATGAAGTCTTCGAAATTTTAAGAGTCTATCCCAATACTCATGTGCTGGTTCAGCCTTCTGATAGTCTATTAAACGCCAGCTTCATTTTGGAAAGATTTTAACGACCCCATGGGGCTATGAAAAGTACCATATTATTTACTATATTCTGGGCTCACAGAATTTCTGTAATTCCCGTAATACCATTGAGCTTACGGCAACTATATGAGTTCGACGAACTTCCCGTATATATCAGGTCATATCAGTTTTTCAATTCTGTTGGGTCGTTGTATGCCATAACCCACGATACGCATCCTATCTTAAAGAAATCTCCTTATCCTCGAACTTATGTAGTAATATAAGGTTCGAGTTCACGGGTGCAGCTATGAATATCGATGCGTCTAAAAATATTTTAAGTAGCTGTTAAGCTTGATTTGCCATCTGTGATGTTGTGTTTTGGTGTTATAAGAGTTGCTTGAAGGAGCCGGTGGTAAAATGATAACCATGTTTTTCTTTCCCATACCTTTTAAGCGGCTTCATCAGGTGTCTGAAATATCTTAGTGGGGGTAAATACAGTCCTGGGGTGAGCGAGCGATTTTTAATGCGTATGATTTTCACATCGTTTACTAATGTCTTACACTTTTTGCAGCGGTATCCTTTATTTTTCCCTATGCTTTCGCTCGTTGAAAAACATTTTGGACATAATGGGTTCCTTTGTACGTAAAGGCGTTCCAACTTGTTTATCAGTAGTTTTTCAACGTTTATTGTCGGGTTGACAGAGACTTTTATACCTCCGAATACGGTGACCATGTCGCCGGGCATGAGTAGTGAGGCTGCCTTCCTGACTTCTCCAGTTTCCCAATAGAACGCGGCTTTTATTTTGTTCTCTCCGTCTGTAAGCGTGAGAAAGGTGTGCCCCCCTAAGCTTATCACAGGGTATTCTAATACCCTAAGTTGCAAGCTTACACTATCACCTAAGCGGACCTCATTTAGCCTCCTAGGGGCATAGTGCATGTCTGTTCCTTGGTTTGTTTTAAAGACCATTGCACCCTCTAGCGGCTCTGATTTAATCATTGCTAGGGCCTCTAATAGTTTATTTGGGTCTTCCCCTCTGATACCGAGCAGAACGGGGTCGTTACCATGTGGGGCTATTAGTACTCTGTCCCCATCTATATTGTTGAAGGTAATGCTGGCGTAAGCCCTATCCATATTTTTAACGCTTACAGGATCTATAATTCTAGGTGTACCTATGAATTTTTGCTGCCTATAAGCAAGAACCTCAAATGTATGGTCGCCGTAATCGAGCAAGTTTGATGCGGCTGCTAAAGCGCCTATTAAGCCCTGCTTCCTACTCACCCAAACGTATGGGAACTGAGTGCCTTCTAGAAGCCAGGATATATGGTCTATGCTGATTATTCTGTTTATTGCCTGCGCGAAAAAATTTTGTAATTTCGTTCTTAAGGATTCTGTGATTACTACGCATGCGGGGAACGAACCATTGTTCCTAAATGCTAAATCCACCTCGTCTTGTAACACTCCGCTTATATCATCTAATGACTCAGCTTCAATTGTTAAGCCGACGGCCCCGTTGCCCCTTGTTTTCCAAGGGACGTTTGGATTAAGGCGCAATAGTCTGGGGTAGTCTAAGACCCTGATCCCTAGTCCAATGAGTTTTTTTGTTATTCTGTAACCCACGTAGGTTGTACAGCCACCACGTCCGCTATCTGTGTCATCTATGCCTATGTGTAAGAGCATAGATTTTACTTATTTGGCTTTTCGACAACTATCATTGTTAGCGTCGATCTCACCTTATCGAGTTTTCTTATTTTCCATGTAACTGTTTCTTTAAGTTTGTCTAAGTCGGGAGCCTCAACGCGCGCTATCACATCGTAAACACCATACACTAAATACGCTTCTTTTACCATGGGTATTTGCTTTAACTGAGACAGCACATCATCTTCACTACCTATCTCAGTGTTAATTAACACATAGGCGGATGTCATGATTTATTAAGAACGTGTAATCAAATATAAACCTTAACCCATCGAAAGTCTAAATGTGGCGGCGTGCCACCCGTAGCCCGCCTTGAGTTTTAGACGGCATTCGACTATGCGGGTTACCTGCGCCTCATGTGGGGGTTCATCGGCGCATATACCCTTGCACCGCGCGGCATGACCGTTTCAAGGCGAAACCATGTCCTCAGTGAGCCATCATTGTCATCCGTATTGGTTTCGCCGAGCGTTTCTGTGCCAGAGGCTAGGGTCTCCCCAAACGCCTTACGGCGTCGCGCACCCACATGGTGGGCGGAGCGTCCTCAGACCCATGGTCCGGAAGCCGTCCAGTGGCTCGCCGCCACAATAAATAAATGCAATATTAACTTAAGGCTAATTCTTGCGGTGCTGCCCAGTTTTAGCGCCTCATAGGGAGGTAGCATGTTCCTTCATGACCTCTGGATAACACGTCTGGTATAATGCGCACAGAAAAGCTGCTAACTAGTAATTTCCGAAAAAAATTATTCTTCCCGAGAGAATACTACAGATTATAACGATTTCCAACGTAAGTTATGTTGTTTGTCTATATCGTATTTGGGCCAATTTCATCAGGCTCCACTTACGCGCTATTTTTACTGTGTTGATGACTAATTAATTAGGTTTTTAAAACACCTCTTTAAAGTTATAATGTGAACTCTAAGAGTTCCTTCATCAATACCATTTTGACTGTATTAAGTATAATTGTGCTTGGAGCGGCTCTAGAATGGTTATCACTACAGATATACCCCCACTCGCTCGTTAATGTTCCCGTAGCTATTAAATATGAATTTGGTTTTCTCACATTTACTAAAATTGTTTATTATAAAAACGGTATGGTTCTAAAGAGTCCTCCCCAACTAGACTACTTGCAAATATTCACTATTATAGCGGCCGTCTATCTTCTAATCAAGCTTCTTCGTAAGCACTGATCTAAAGTCAGGCTTAGTATCATATTGTTCTTGTAGGCTAAGCCAAAGCTTATGTTGTTGGTGCAAGTATCTACTTTAAGGGCTGGTAGCTCAGTTGGCAGAGCGCCCGCCTTGCACGCGGGAGGCCGCGGGTTCAAATCCCGCCCAGTCCATAGGTCTCATTTCCATTATTTGTATTTTGCCAAACTAATTAGAAGCGATATAAAGAGAAGGTACTCGTTTAAGTTAAGCTTACTCTTTCCAGTTCTTCTTTCCCGAAACACCAATGGGACTTCGCACACCCTCTTGTAGTGTGCCTTAGCCAGTATTTCTAGTAGCAATTTGAACCCCCTAGACTCCAAGCTAACACCCCACAGAATATCCCTTTTGAAGGCGAAGAATCCAGATAGTGGATCCTTTACGTTTTTAGCCCTTGGCACAAATAGATGTGCCAAATAAGTAGCAAAGTCTGAGATGATTTTCCTCTCTGGGCTCCAGCCAACCACCATACCTCCCTGCACTTTACGGGAGGCGATAACCAAGTCAAAACCTGCAGTTAGCTTCTCCACCATTGTGCTTACAAGTTTTGGGTCATGTTGTAAATCCGCATCCATGACAACTATAAAGGGCGATGGGGTACTATTTACACCTGTGATTACGGCAGAGCCTAAACCCATTTTTCTAGGCCTCATGATTAACTCAACAGGATAACTGTTAGCCATCATGCGAATCACTCCAGCCGTGCCATCAGGACTTGAATCGTCCACAAAAATAATTTTGTAATTAATTTTCTGCATTACTGAATGCAGGTTATGAACAATGGGACCGACATTTTCTTTTTCATTATAAGTTGGTATAACTATAGAGACAAGTGGTTCATTATAGCCAATCATCTTGGTTGACGGATTATCGGAAGTGATGTGCACCCTGCATACACACCTGCGCACCAAGATTTAAACGGAACCAAACCTAGGCTGGTCGTATGATTATAATAGCTTAGCTACACAGTTTTAACCTTTACCTCATTTAATAGACGGTTGAATGTGTGGTTCGCGCTTATCGAAGTATTCTTTGTATTTAGTTTTGTATTTACCTTATATAGTTTGCTTGTAAGCCAGATTTTGTGTTTGTGGTTACTGAATTCTGTTTTTCGAGTTGTCCCGTTAATCGGGTTATTATGAATGCTTAAATCTTCCTAATGGAATGTTTGTGGGTGTGGGCTCGTAGCTCAGTTTGGTAGAGCGCTCGGCTGATAAGTTTTACTTGGGTACCGGGAGGTCGGGGGTTCAAATCCCCCCGAGCCCATCTTGGCTAAGTGAAGCTTTGTTGACTTGAGTGCTATGTTGATTCGGAAGACTTATTTTTGTCTTGGCTGAAGAATGTTACACCTGATTTAAAAGGTGTGAACAATGGGCCATAGAAAACTCAGCGCTCCAAGACACGGCTCTTTGGCGTTTAGGCCTAGGAAAAGAGCGAAGTCTATTAGGCCGCATGTTAGAAGCTGGCCTAAGTTAGGAGGCCCAAAACTTTTGGGTTTTCCCGCTTATAAGGTAGGTATGATCCATGCTATTGTTAAGGATAATTACCAGTATAGTCCTACGTTTGGTAAAGAGGTTTTTCGCGCGTTGACCGTTCTTGAGACCCCTCCAGTAATTTTAGCAGGTCTTAGATTCTATATCACAGATGAAAAAAGAGTTCTAAGAACGATCGGGGAGGTATGGGCAAAGAATCTTCCTAAGGAAGTAGGTAGGGTTATTTCACTCCCTAAAAAGGAGAGCTCGGTCGACGTAGAGCGATTCAAGTCTAGCGCCCATTTTGTGCGCGCTTTAGTTGTAACTCAGCCTTGGAAAGCAGGTTTATCGAAGAAGAAGCCCGAGATCATCGAGATACCGTTAGGAGGTGAACTCAATGAGCAACTTAGGTACCTCGAGTCACTCGGCTCAGAGATAAGTGTAAACGAAGTTTTTTCACCAACCGCTATAGTGGATGCTATAGCCGTATCAAAGGGCAAGGGCTATGAGGGTCCTGTTGCAAGGTTTGGAATAAAAATAATTCAGCGTAAAAAAGCCAAGAAAACTAAGCGTGGACCAGGATCAGATTCGCCTATGACGCCGGGCGCTGTCATGTCCACTGTACCACGCGCTGGACAGCACGGTTTTCATAACAGGGTTGATTTAAATAAGATGATTGTATCAATAGAAGTGGATCCTTCTAAAATAACGCCTAAGAGTGGATTCAGGCACTATGGGTTGCCACGCTCATCTGTGGTGCTTTTACAGGGCTCTGTGCCTGGTGCCTCTAAGAGATTGGTTATTTTGAGAAGTGCTGTGCGCAGTTACTTTAAACCTTTAAAGGAGGCGCCAGAGATACAATATGTTTCAAGTGTCTAGAAGAGGTGATCATGTATTCTTACCCAAGAGATGAGTAAAAAAGTGCCTGTGTATTCTTTAGATGGGGAAGTGGTAGAAGAAGTCGAGCTCCCAACACTCTTTAACTTAACGCCTCGTATTGACATTGTTAGAAGAGCGTTTTTAGCATATTTTACCTCGCAAAAACAACCACAAGGGAGGGACCCATTAGCTGGAAAGAAGGTTTCAGTCGAAAGTTTTGGTACGGGCAGAGAGATGGCGCGCATACCGAGGCATTCAAGTGGGCGTGGAGGATTTGCCCCCATGACGCGGGGAGGTTATAAGCCTCATCCACCACGCGTGGATAAAAAGATTAAGGAGAGAATTAATAGTAAGGAGAAAAGGCTTGCGCTTTTATCCGCAATCGCGTCGACAGCCGATTATGAATCGGTGGTTAAACGCGGTCACAGTTTTGATAAGGCTACATTAAAAAAATTCCCTATTGTTCTAGTTGACGATGTCGAAAAGCTGGCACACACTAGAGAGGCGGTTTTCCTTCTCCAGAAGCTTGGTGTTTACATGGATGTTGAAAGAGTTAAGGATGGCGTTAAAATCCGTGCCGGAAAAGGTAAGCTTCGCGGTAGAAGGCTTAAGCGGAGGGTGGGCCCATTGATCATTTTCTCGTCGGGAACAGCACAAGCTATTAAGGCCTTCAGAAACATTGCTGGGGTGGACGCTGTTGGCGTTGATGGTCTAAACATTGGGTTAGTTGCGCCTGGTGGTGTGCCTGGGAGGCTCACTATTTGGAGTAAGAAGGCGTTGATGTCTATAAGTGGGTGGTCACGTTGAGTAAGAAAGAAAAGAAAAAAGTTGAGTCTGAGAAGGAGGATATCACTAAGAAAATTCAAGCGTTGAATGTGCTACTCGCTCCACATGTAACCGAGAAAAGCATATCAATGATTGAGCGATTCAACACGCTTACATTTATTGTTGATGCCCGTTCTACGAAATCAGATATAAAGGCCGCTGTTCAGAGTCTTTATGATGTTAAAGTTGAACGTGTTAGAACAATTAATACAATGGACAATAAGAAGAAAGCGTTTGTCAGGCTTAAACCAGAATACAAAGCCCAAGAAATCGCGACACGGCTGGGTATACTCTAGTTTGGGTGAGTTTGAGAATGGGCAAGCGTATTTTGGTTAGGAGGGCTGGCAGAGGAACCTCTGTTTTCCGCAGTCCAACTTGGAAAAGGGTTGCCGCTGCAAAGTATCCGCTAGCACAACGGTTAAAAGGCGTTGTTGTAGAGCTATTGCATGATCCCGGAAGGGGCGTTCCAATTGCAAAAATTAAATATGATGGAAACCATTTCTTTACCGTTGCTTGGGAAGGGTGTTGGGTAGGGCAAGAAGTAGAATTAGGCCAAGACGCTCCCCCGCTTAATGGTAACATTCTTCCTCTCTCAGCTATACCAGATGGCGCCAAGGTGTTTAACATTGAGCTAAAGTTTGGTGATGGTGGTTCAATAGCTAGGGCCTCAGGCACATACTGCACCGTTGTTTCTCATAGTGAAGGTAAAGCTATACTGACTTTACCGTCTGGTACATCTAAGGTGCTAGATTCACGTTGTCGGGCTACCATAGGGGTCGCTGCTGCTGGTGGAAGAATAGAGAAGCCATTCCTGAAGGCTGGTGCCAAATATCATTTAATGAAGACGAAACCGACAAAATATCCTAGGGTTAGAGGAGTAGCTATGAACATTGTGAGTCATCCACATGGTGGGGGAAACCATCCTTCTGTGAGTAGATCAACGACTATTAGCCGGCGGTTGCCTCCAGGGAAAAAAGTTGGGCATATCTCTGCAAGGCGGTCAGGCAGGCTTTAGTGGTGAAATTTTTCCATTTGTAAACTCGGGCACCTCGAAAATGGAAAATGTTACCGAAGAGTGCAGGTATCGAAAATGTAGACCACTTATTGCACTGCCAATATTAGTATGGAATGCTGCCCAAGTAACATGTAAACTAAGTAACATGTTAAAAAGAAGAAAGTGAAACCTATGTGGGATGCCTATAACTGACTGTGTTAGGTACGTTGCTTTCGTGGAGTTAGCCCTGGTGGCCTCCCTAATCATTCCCCCAACTCCGCATGTAAAAGCACTGTTCAGGTGGCATCGGGCGAAAGGCACAACCCTTTATTAACCCCCCAGCTCAAAACTAGAATATATGTCTGAAGCAGAAAGTTTAAGATCACAATATAAAGGATATGATATCAATGCGCTAGCCGAGATGAATATGGAGGATCTAATAAAACTTTTTCCAGCGAGAGTGAGACGCAGCCTTAAGAGAGGTATTAAACCTGAGCAAGCGCCTCTAATAGAGAAGATAAGAAAGATTAAGAGGGACGGTCGGGGTTCTCAAACGCTTAAGTTAAGGACACATTGCAGGGATTTGATTGTGCTGCCTGAGATGGTTGGGTTGACAATACACGTGCATAATGGGAAAGAGTTTGTGCCGATAGAAATTAAACCAGAGATGCTAGGCCACTATTTAGGGGAGTATGCGATAACCACTAAGAGAGTCGTTCACGGCGAACCTGGTATAAGGGCGACGCGGTCAAGTATGTACGTCCCACTTAAGTAGAGGGTTATTAAAATTGACAGAAAGCGGGTATTCTATAGAGAACTACGACCCAACAACAATGGCTTTGGCGTCAGGTAGGGATCTCCGTGTATCCTTTAAGAAGACAGTGAATGTGTGTAGGGCTATTAAGGGTATGCGTTTAGAGGCAGCAAAGGAGTTTTTAAGGGGGGTAGCCCAAGAAAAGATACCTGTGGCATTTATAAAATATAGAAAGAAAGTGGGTCATAAAAGGTCTCTTGGAGGAGTCAGCGGTGCCGCTGGACGCTACCCTGTCCTCTCTGCTAAAGCGGTTTTAAAAGTCTTGGAGAATGCGGAGAACAACGCATCGAAAAAGGGTTTGGATACTTCTCGCCTTGTGGTTTATCATGCGGCGGCTCAAAAAGCAGGTTTCATACCAAGGGTTTATCCTCGGGCATTCGGTAGGATAGATATTAAACACAGGGTTCTCACCCATGTTGAGATAGGTTTAAAGCAGATTGAGGAGTGAGTTGGTTATGGTTACCCCCGTTAAACAGTTTATTGCGGAGAATAAGAAGAAGCTCATGATCGATGAAAGATTGGAATCGATGTTTAGGAAAGCTGGTTACGCAGGGGTTGTTATAACAAAAATGCCACTTGGCCATCAAGTGCTAATCCAAGCTGAAAGACCGGGTATAATAATAGGCCGCAAGGGTTATTCGATAAGGGACTTGGCTTTACTGTTGAAACAAGAGTACCAGTTGGAGGATCCCCAAATAGATGTAAAAGGAGTCGATGTACCAGAGCTCAACGCCAGAATTATGGCTGGGCGGCTGCGTTCCTATTTGGAGCACGGTGCGCGGCAGAAAAGGGTGGCCTTTGCTTCGTTGGATTCTATATTAAAGGCGGGCGCTATGGGTGCTGAAGTTTCTTTACGAGGTAAATTCACCACTGATCGTTCAAGGTTTATTAAGCTAAGAAAAGGCCAAATACATCAGTCAGGAGAGCCAGCTAATTTGGTGGATAAGGCGGTGACAAGTGTTCTTCTTAAGCCTGGAATAATTGGTATAAAGGTAAAGATAGCTTTACCCAATATGTACACACCTCAAGTCGTGTTTAAGCAGGTTGACCAATCTCTGCTAAACAATTTGAAAAAGCAACTCGAAGAAGAAAAACCACAAGAAAGCGTTGAAGAGCAGGCAAGGAGCGTAGCATCTGAGCAGACTGTTGAACAGAAACTTTTACAGCAAAATGGGAAGGTGTCTGAGCAATGAGCCAATTACACGCTAAGGAATCAAAAGAGGAGTTATTAAAGAAACTCTACGAGTTTAAATCTGAGTTGTTCAAGGAAAGAGCCACGGCTGTTACCAAAGGTGGTTCAAAGAATACCAAGGCTATCCGCACTATAAGAAAGAGTATAGCGCAAGTCATAACCCTACTGGAAAGTAGAGATTAATGAGCAAAACCATTGGTAGCCTCATAGGGTTAGAAGTCGTGGTGCACTATAAGCATGTTCTTATCACAGGTATAGTTTTTCAGGAGACACGTAATATGGTTAAGCTTAAAGTGGGCGGCAAGTCTCTTTCCTTCCCTAAGAAGGAAGTAACGTTAATCCTAAATGAATCTAAGGTTAAAGGATTACACCTTCTAGGGTTAGCGTGGAATAGGTTAAAGAGGTAATCGTGGTGGCGGCCAAAAACATTGGTATA
>Ga0208549_100486_pt1 | contig 16861 bp, 19 predicted proteins | sample BED_host_MetaG_FD_187135 | JGI IMG/M metagenome (GOLD analysis project Ga0208549, IMG submission 187135) | Hot spring microbial mat communities from Yellowstone National Park, Wyoming, USA - BED_host_MetaG (SPAdes) (version 2) | ecosystem: Environmental > Aquatic > Thermal springs > Hot (42-90C)... | reverse complement strand
ATCTTAAAAAAGAAATGGAGAAAAGGACTGCGATAAAGTATACAGACCTCGAGTGGTATAAAAATCAGTTAGCATTTCTTGAAAGTCATAGATATTTTACAGCTTCTGCAAGAAAACTAAGAGAAAAGGGGCAGGAAGAGAATATTAAAAAACTAAAAGAGTTAATAGCAAAAGCATAAATAATTCACATTTATATATTATTTCCAGTTAATGTGTGTAAACGTGATGCAATGATAAATACAGATATAAGACCACGTGAGAATGAGAGTGACAAAGAGTATATTGATAGAATTGTAGAAAAAGCTTTGAAGGAAAGTGTATTTGGAATAATTTTGCGGAAGGCCTTAGATCATCTGAGAAGATAAAACCCTTATGAAAAGTATGTAGCTTAATTTCTTGATAGCTACAAGCATAAATTATATGATTTTGCAGATTTTCTGGATTATTTGTATGCAACTACACCCCTATAACTTTTTACAACCTTTCTGAATCCCGCAGCGTAGAGTCTTTTAATTACACCTTTTATATAATCTACTTTATATTCCCTCGGAATCCTTCCGCCGCCCACAAAATGGTATAAAGTGCCATTCCGTTCAATAACACGATAAAGCTCTTTGTAAAATGCAAGCGAATATAGATCTCCGTTAATTTTTATATTTGGTGGATCATGTAATATAAATGAGAACTTTTCTTCCGGAAACTGCTTTATTGCAGGAATTATATCTGAATTATGTATCAATATTTTGCTACCGCCAAAAGCCTCCTTGGACCAGGGATTTACTTTAGCAATTTCAAGCACTGCTTTTGATATCTCATAAGTGTAAACTTTATCAGCACCAGCATTTTTAAGCTCTATTGCAGTATATCCTAGACCAAAGCATGTATCGAGAACTTCTCCATTAATCTCACCAAGCACTTTTACCTTATTTTTTACATCTTCTATCGGATTTGATACAGAAATAGTGTGCATAACACTACCATTAATCCATAATGTTGGAGGATAATCTATGTGTGGTTCATATAGCTTATAAGCTGTTTGATTTTCAAAAATATAAATAAAGTAGAGAGAGCCCTTTTCTAATAAAAAACAATCGTGGTTGCTTCTTTTATTGGCTTTTTTGATAATATCTATATCCAATTTTTGGCCATCTGGAAAAATTATATAATTTCCTTCCCATGTTATTTTACTTTTGCTCATGCCGAGATCTAAACTAATATCAAAAGTTTCATTTTGATGTTTTAAAATTTCGGAAAGGAGAAAACCAGATAATATAAACTTATTCATCTAATCTCCAAGGACTTTATTGGTTTTAGCAACCAACATGCAAATTATAAAACAAAACTGAAATTTATATAACCTACAGTTGTGAACAGTGGCGAGCCTCTAAATTATAGTGAAAGTATCTAAGAAGGAACTATTAAATAAACTTACTGAGAGTGATAGGATATTGAAAATAAATAAAACTTGGTGAGATACACGGAAATAGAAATGAAGATTGATAACATAAATGTTGATGAGGTGGCAAAAGCTTTAAAGAAAAATAAAGCAAAGTTTTTGGGAAAATTTTTCTTCAGAAGATACATCTTCAACCTTGAAGATCCTGAAGGGGCAGATAGGTTCATAAGGCTCAGAACAGATGGAAAGAAAACAACTTTAACTTATAAGAGAAGGCTTGGTAGCTCTCTTGCAAATACTGAGGAAATAGAAGTAGAAGTGAAAGACTTCGATGCGGCAGCAAAGATACTTTCTCAAATTATATCAAATCCGCTTTACCAAGAAAGTAAAAGAACAAGTTACTTGCTAGAAGGAGTAGAAATATCAATAGATGAATGGCCTAAGCTTCCGCCGATACTAGAAATAGAAGCGGACTCTGAAGAAAAAATAAAAGAGGTTATAAAAAAGCTAAGTATCAAAGGAAGAGAGCTTGGAAACATTGGATGGGAAAAGGTTTATTCCCTTTATGATATGGATTTGCGTAGTTTCAAAATTTTGAAATTTGATTACTCAGAATAGAGGCAGTTTATTATGTTGGGTGAAAGTATATGCAAAATGATAAAAGAGTAACAAAATAAAGCAACTTTTCCGTATAGGCCCATTTGACAATGCAAAGTTACTTGCAGATGCAGCATATGATGCAACAGATATATACAAAGAACTTCATTACGACGGTATAAAACCAGTAATCGCAACAAATGGTCGCAGATTTCGCAAATCCTCAGTACCAAAAGACAAAGACTACGGCAAGAGGTGGGCAGTAGAGAGGTTATTCTCAAGGCTTAAAGAGGTGTTTGGTCTTGCAAAGAATAGATTCATAGGCATAAGCAAAGTAATGGTGCATGCATATGCATGCCTAATTGCACATATAATGAAATACAGGTAGAAAAGATGTGGAAGTGGTACAATTAGGCAATGCAAGAAAGGTGGTTGAATGAGTCTGTCATTCAGGCTTTTTTATTAATTAGTAGATATCCAATAAAGATCAGTAATAAAGGTAGTAAATTATACCAGAAGATTTCTTCTTTAAGTACTAAGAAATTCAGTATCACAGCTATAACTGGAGTTAGATATGTAAGAAGGGAGGTATTTACAATCTTTGTCCTCTTCAATCCTTTAACGTACAATACATTGCCTAGAGCAAATGTAACGATACTAAAGTACAGAAGTAGCAGGAGTATATTAATGTCAGTAAACACCAAACCATACGAAAGTAATTTTGGAAAGATAATAATGATCGGTAAAGAGTAGAGTGTTGAAAGAAGAAACGCTATCCCATTTGAGCTGAACTCTTCTAAGTTGTATCTCTTCTGGAGGACTAAATATGTAGCCCACGAAAAGGCTGCGACTAATACCAAGATATCTGCAAAAATATCACCAATATGCAAGGTTAGAGGGTTTCCCTTAGTTATGGATATGAATATTCCAATAAAACCGAGTGAAAGCGCAACTATTTCTCTATTTGTGAGCTTCCTCTTGAAAATTACTGAATCTTCAACACTCATCAATATTGGGTAGATATAGAGTAATACTATTACATCAGTGGCAGTAATTACTTCAAAAGAAGCAAAAAGTAAGAAATTGGCTATTGCCAAGAATATAGAAAGGATAATTATTCTTAATGGAGAAAAAAGAAAGCTAAAATCGATCTTATTTCTATATAAAATAAGGTATAATACTAATGCTGTTATTGCGGTAAATAATGAGGCAAAAAAGTAAGTGGAAAAAAATCCTATACTTGTAACTATTATTTTGGTAACAAAAGCCTGAGTGGACCATGCAAATATGCCTAATAATATTAGTAGATATCCTAATTTTGGCTCACGCCAGCCCATCAAACTCATCTATTTTTAACTAATATAATGAAAAATGGATTTATATAACTTACTTTAGGGGCGTTGCCAGATAATTCTAGAAGTAAGCAAATTTGTACTAACCATTTGTTTTTGTTCATTTATTGTTATTTTTGTTTGTTATTTTGGGAATTGGAGACCTTTTTATCTGACCCAAATCAAGCCAAAAATAGGATAAGCAACAAAAGAAAATCTATTTTGTAGCGATCATGCAGTAAAAGCCGTAGCTTGGTTCGCCTATAAATACTGGGTAGAGCTTTTTTGATTTTGGGAATTCTCTTTTAACTTCTTCTTCTTTTATTTCTTTGAAGTTTTTCCATTTATAGTTGGAGTCTTTTTTACCATAAACGCCAAGTACTTTATAGACTTCTTTGTTTTCAAGCTTTCCAAGCTTTCCTCCTTCAATCGCTTTTATAGTTTTTGTTATCTTTTTTGCAACATATTCTTTGCTTCTTTTTCTATTGAATTCTATGCTTACCCCACATTTTACATGATCTATGAGAGCTTTTCCAGAAGCAATCGATTTTCCCATAAAAAGAATCTTTTTTATTGGAATGGATTTTGCAAGCTTCATTGCTTTTTTCTTTGTTAAAATTATTACATCTGGTTGCGCAGCATAGGTTGAGTGAATATCTATAACATAATCACAATCTTTTGTCGCTTTTAGTATTTCATAAGCCATTCTTTCTTCTACATTGCCATCTGGAGAACCTGGAAAGCACCTGTTTCCATCAACATCTATAAATCTTTTTCTTAGCTTCATTGCTTCTGTGTTTGCAACAATCCCAATTATACCAAGCTTTGTTTTTGGTTTTTTTGTAGCTAAGTAATCTATAACCTCCTTTCCTATTAGCTCATTGCCATGCAAGCTTCCAATAATACAGACCTTTGGATTATTATATACTTTCCTAGTGATAACTTTTAAGTCTATGTAACCACCTATTTCCTTACGACAGCTACTATTATTATTGAATCTCCCCTTTCCCTATTAAGGTTTAATCTCTTGAAGACCTCAATAGTGTTGCCATCCCTTATAATTGGAACCTCATCATTCAATGCAGTGCTATACGTTCCTTCTTCAAAGAACAGTTCTTTATTATATTTTTTCATACCGAGTCTGTTAACTGCAACATACCAACCTATGGAAACACAAAGCTCGTACAATGGTCCGGGTTTATCATCTTTATTTGGATATATTTCTTGCGCATACTTGCTTATTAGATGGTATATCACAGGATTTTGTGTACGCGCAACAAGTATGTCGGGATTATTTGTATTTATTGCCGAGTTGAGGCTTATTATGGCTAAGCCTCTCTTCTGGGTGCTTTTCTTTACTACTATACCATTTATATAAAGTATTTTCTTATCTAAGTATCCAAACACATCGTACGATCCGAAACCAACCAAGGTGTTTTCCACATAGATAAGATGCAAGAAATCCACATTTAATACGTGATTCCTTACGTCTTCCTCTGTCATAGAGGTACCGAACCCGTCTCTGGCGATAGCAACAAGCTCCTTGACAATTGGTGAGTCACTTAAACTTTTTGGATTTGAAATTTGACTTATAATTATATTACTATTATCTATTTCTGTGGATGCCCCCCTTGCTAATTTAACGAGTTCTCTATCTACCGCTTTATTTTGCCGTGTTACCTTTTCAATTCCCATTTTATTCAACCCCATTAGCTAAAAAATTATTTTTGCTTTTGGACTTTTAGTAAACTTTTATATTTTTCTAGACGTTTTTGTAGTCTTTAACATTTTCTAAGAGATCCTTTATTCTAGTATATTTTCACTAAATATTTAAACTTTTGTATTATCTGGTGTTTAGGATCCTGACATTTACATTTTATCACTCTCGTCAAATCGATAAAATCACATCACATACCTTATGAGATATGCGATAAGGCATGAAAACACGTGTATTGTGACCTTCTTTATTCCTACAAACCTGTTTCTTGCAAGGCCAAACATTTCCTTTAACCTTGCAAAAATCCTCTCTATTGACCAGCGCTTCTTGTAATCTTTGTCTTTAGGCTCTTCTGATTTGCGAAAGCGTCTTCCATTCAGTGCAATTAGAGGTATTACATTATCGTGGCGCAGGATCTGCTTTACTTTGGAAGAGTCACTGGCAGAATCCGCAAGGTACTTCGCCTCAAAACCGAATGTAAACATCTTCTTTGCTCCTTCGTAAAGTTTTAAAAACAATCTACTATCGTGTTTATTTCCAGGTTCTATCGCAGCCACGAGAGGTATTTCCCTTTCTGCATCTGCATTTAGGTGCAGTTTGTAGCCGAAGAAGTATTCTGTCTTTTCCTTACCCCTCTGTCTCTTCTTTGGTATATTCCTAACGCCCCATCGTGCATAAATGTCCTTGCGAGAATATGCAGGTACATCTGTACTATCTTGTGCAATCAGCCTTAACTGCCTTCCCTTCATTGCATCTTGCACTAAACAATAATAAAGTTCCTCAAAGATTCTCTGATCAGATCTGCTTCTTACTTTTGAGGAGGTTTTGTGGTGGTTTCCTTTTGTAATCAAGCACTCTGTCTATTGGGTTTACTGCCATAAATTCTGCAAGTTCTTCGTCTGGCAGTTTCTTCTGCTCCTTTATTACGAGTGCAACAATGTGTTTTGCAAACTTCTTCGTATGCTCATATCTCTTCATGATAACGCGTGCAGCCGCTTATACCTCTAGTATTTTATTTTTTATGGTCGCCTTATACATTATAGTCACCTTGTTCGTGACTATCCCTACTTAATGCAGGGGTTTTGTCGTCGAAAGAGAGAAAGTAACCCCTGCTGTAGGGATTAAATTTATCATCGAAGAAAAGATTTTTAATTTGTCAGGATCCTATGGTGTTGTCCAATAACTAAATTGCAAAAGCTTAGTTCCACTATTTCGACAAATATAAAATCCCCAGGGTGCATACTTGTTTTTAGCAACCAACATACAGATTATAAAACAAGATAGGAATTTATATATCTATAGTGGGTGAACCTACCAATTCTGTTAGTAGAAAATATTATAGAGGCACAAAAAAGTAGAGCAATATTTATACACATTGTAAATTAACTCTTAGCCTCAGGCTTACCTTCAGCCATTTTCTCATATTCTTCTGGCTTAAGAAGCTTTGCTCTTACCACATACCATCTTTATTAATGTAATATATGTAGCCTTCTTCCCTTTCTATCTTCTAGCTTGTTACTCTTAACCCCTTACCTTTTCCATTTTCCGGTAACTCATAGACATATCCATCTCTGTATTTTCCATAGAATTTACCTGTTTTTCATATACTCTAAAATATATAAATGGTTTTATATAAAGTTGTTGTCACTACACAGTATTTTTTCTAGAACCTAGACAATGGCAATAGAATAAAAATGTATTCTTATAAATTAGATTTGTGCCAGGGTGGCAGAATCCGGTAATGCGCCGGTCTTGAGCTTGCAAAGCTCCAAGAGCTGATTGGTGATGCAACACGCAAACCGGTGCCCTTCGCGGGCTTTAGGGTTCAAATCCCTACCCTGGCGAGCCCCTAAGAGGTTCGAATCCTTTCACCGTCAGATTTATAAATGAGGTAAAACACAAGGCATATTGACAAATATGCCTAACTATTTCAACAAAGGTACCAAACAGGCAGTATGCAAAGGACTTTGAAAACTATCTGCAGGTAAGCGAGAAAACCATAAACAAATTGCTTGGAAAGGGCTATATTGAGAAGAAGGGGGTGGCTTTCAACAAGATATGAGTTTACCCCAAGGGATATAAAATCACGAATTACCTACATCTGACAGAAGAGATTTGATGGTTAGCAAGGAATTACATTGATTTGCGCTCGCCGCCTTCAGCGCGGCTCGCTCTTCAACGCTTCGTTGACAAGAATCTCTTTGTCTCTTCTATCATTTCAAATATTTTTCCGTCATCATTCTCTCTAATTCTGCCTGAAAGACCTTCAATCCATTCACGTTCGAAAGCTTTCTTCCCATACAAAGCCCCCATTGCTGCACCTGTTATTGAAGCAATAGTGTCATTGTCTTTGGTGTAGTTGACCGCTTGTAGTATCGCCTCTTGCGGGTCATCTAAATACTTTGAGATTATGTAAAGGAACATCGAGTCAGTTTCCAAAACGTAGGCCCCTGAACCGAAGTAGTCGCTGAATTCCTTTACGGACATGCCTTTTTCAAATCCGAAATCAATGGCTTGTTTTATAAAGTCAGGAGCTATGTGTGAAAAGTCGGTTTCGATTTCAGCATTTCGGATTTTATATTCGGTATTCCCCGTAAAAGCGCCTAAGACCCTAATAAAATCGTCAAGCCATTTTCCACCTCTTGGCGTGCTCTTGCAATGGAGAAATTCGTATAGCAAATTAACAAACGCTACAGAGGATCCTATTGCAAGCGCACCGTTGTGTGTCAGCATCGTGTCCAATATAGTATCAGCCCAAAGATTCTCTTTTGGGCTCTTTAGGTAAGAGATCACTACGGGAGCTATTCGCATCAGCGCCCCATTACCATTCCCATTTATGATTCCTGAGCTATACCAAGGCTCTCCGTACTTCTTGTAGTTTCTAAGGAAACCCTTTACTGTCTTTCCTATGCCAAAAATCCTGTGCGACGAAAATACACGCGCCAGACTCTCCATATCTAAATAGCCCTTTTCCAAAATCACCTCTAAAGTATCGAACGCCAACTGTGTGTCATCGCTAGGCAAGCCTATTCTTTTGTAATTTGCGTGCTTGTTTGGCAGATAGCTCGTAATTAGGCCGTATTCCTTGTTTCTGCGCGCTGGCGTTTTACTTTCTGAAGTGTTTCCTAGTGAATCCCCTATGGCTATCCCTAAGAGCAACCCTTCAATTCTAGAGAAAGAAACAACCTTAGTTCTAGGTGGGTTGTGGTTGATAAAATCCGGTTCTTGTGACTTTATCACACCGTCTTTGAATAGCTTTTCCATAATTTCAAAATTCGAGCGCCCGCTAAACTCTTCACTGATGTCTTTCATCTTCTGCGCATCGATAACTTCCGCCGTATATACGATTGAGGTCTTTGGATATGAGAATCGCATTCCGTATTGGTTCTGACCGTTCTCATTGGTCGTAGTGACATCTTTATGAAATTTGACATTTTCTTCTGGCGTTAAGAACCTGTGTTCTTTGTCCGATGTAATTCTAATTTTACAAACACCTTTGGACACACTGAACACGCCTGTATACACCTGGCCCCTTATGATTATTTTCACTGATCTGCTAACAATTCCCGTAGTCACATATACCTTTTGGCCTACGGATCTTCTATGTACACTATCGTGCGGACTATATACCGCCCCCTCCTTAGGCCTCCAACCAAATAGTGCATTCAGCAGTCCCATAATGATATTTTCGAAGCAAATTTTATATTTTTATAAGCTCAGATGTAGGTCGGCAACTCGTTGGCACACACTATGGAAAATCAGATATATTAGCTGGTAAATTTTTAGCGACAATATTAAAACAAAGTATCTGAACAAAGGCACGCTTATCGGCAAGAAGCTCCTTCTGATCAAGAAAGAACAACACAAAAAGTATAGTCAGCCTTACTTTGTCTTCTGGATTGCTATAGTTACAGACGCAGGCTTGCAGACGACAGACAACGCAGGCAAGAGCATTGCAATTACGCTTGCATATTCACAGCAACACATTGATTTCTACAACAGCATTCAAGCTGGAGACGTATTTGTTATCTCTCAATACGAGGTCAACAACATGAAAGGTTATTCTTGCAAGGTGGTAAACTATGGATATAGACGCAATGCAGGATTTGTTGAAGGAGTTTGAAGGCAAGTGGTGTCGTATCTACTTTGATAACGACACAAAATCAATTCTCAAAATCCTAAAAGTGTCTAGTGGCAATATGCTATGCCAGAACGTGCATGGCTCTAAGAAGCTAATAAGCGACTATGAAATACGAAACGTTGAGGAGTTCACAGGTCTTATCCTTGCAACTGGCGAGCAAGTGCAGAACGGTATTGTTATTTCTACTCAACAGGTGATACAACATGCAAATAACAATAAGTGAAGACGAAATACGAAAAAGGCAAAGAAACATACAAGAGAAGTCAAAACTTCTTAAGGAGCTAGGCATCAATGAAAGCTTATCTTCTGCTATGGATTTGATTGACGAGTCCATTAGAGAAATACTCGAAAGGCATGACGATCGTTGTAGTTATAACGCTTGTCCTCTTGACTTTCTGTCTTTTGGTCTTGATAGCAAAGGCAGGTTATTACAGTTCAGAAATTATGTACCTGGAGATCCGTCGGGTCACTGCAGTCTTGATAGGAAAACAAGAGAAATGATTTATTCAAAGCTACCTCCTATCTTACAGGCTTTGCTACCAAACAAGGCACTCGCAGACTACGAAATCGCATAAGACAAGAAGCTTGCTGCAACGACACCAGAGGAATGTGAGGCATACCTTAAAGCCAAAGAGGAACACATGCAGAAATACCGTGCAGCAATGAACGCACTCAAAAACAAGCAAAAAGCACAGTAACAAGTGGCTTGTATACTGTGTGCATATTTGGAGGGGTATTTTTATATGCCTTGACTGGCATACCCTCTGGAGCAAAGCAGTATACAACAGGTGTATAAGCTAGATTTTAAGGCAGTCTGGATCTGTTTTATTTTAATGATGTAGAATTATCTCCCCAATAGCTCAGTATTTCGTAGGAATAAGAATAGTTAACAGGTAGTGTAAAATTATATGTAAATGATGGTCCTGGAAAGTTTTTATTTAATATCTCTTCTTCGGTACCGAGTACACCTGATTCGCGGTCTACAATTAATGTATATCTGGATGTAAGATTAGTTGGATCTGATGCCTCACATAAAACACGGTAAGGATTAGTTGAAGTATTAATTGTACATTGGCCAGAAGGTTGTGGAACCTTATAAATGACTGGGTGCTGTGGTCGAAAAGTAGGATTTTCTATTACCCAAAAAATAGCATAGGCAATCATTATAATTAATACAATACCAGCCAACACATATAAAATACTTGCCATTATAATCCTTTAATCTTTTGCTCTCTTTTACCTTTTAAATGCGAGCTTAAAAATTTATATCTTTACCTATTTTTTGATGCGTCAACTAAAAATTGCGTTTTGTGTATTTCCCTAATTGATGCGTGGGTTACCATCGAAAGAAAGTAACCCTGCTGTAGGATTAGTTTTATGGTTGAAATAAAAGATTTTTAATTTGTCAGAATCTTAATAAAGCTTGAAATTTAATTAACTATTAGACAGTCAATAGTTCATTGAGGCGAACAAAAAGATGGTAAATTTTCTTAAAGCACTTCTGGGCTTAAAAAAGGAGGAAAAACACCTGAAAAACCCAATGTTTGGAGTTAGAGGATACGATTATATTATAGAAATAAGACCTATCTTAGAGAAGTATAAACTAAAGTCCTTAATTAAAGAATTGAGGCCTTTTCATGGGTTTAGACTCCATAGAGTACCACACATTACACTAGTATATGACTTCAAGCCTAAGGTAGAAGACTACAGAATTATTCAAGTTGTAGCCCAGATAGCTAAGAATTATAATAAAGACAATCTATTAGACTTCTTTTATGATGGTATAGAGGTTAAGAAAGGGAAAAAGGGATACATTCTAGCTCTAAAAATAACCCCTTCTAAAGAACTCAAGTGTTTTAGGGAGGAAATATATAAAGCCCTAAAACCTATAATTGTTCAAAGTCCTGATGTAGAAAAGTATAACGAGAACCTGTGGTATCACGCAGCTTTATCATTCCACTCCCTTAAGAACCCAGAGAAAATAGTACCCAAAGAAAAGTTAGCAAAGTTGGGCAATTTTCTCTTCAAGGGTACTGTAATAAGAATAACCTTACTATATAAGGGTAAAATAAGGTATGAATACGACACCTTAATCCGTGATATCTTAAGTAGGCCAGAAGCTCTCTCTAAAGATAAACTCGCAACCACATATTCTGCATATAGAGAAAGAGTATTCAAGGTTGGTTTTAGAAGAACAGAACTGGACAACGTGTGGGTTACTTCCGATCACCACTTCGGTCACGCTAACATTATCAAATACTCTGCTCGCCCGTTTATGAGCGTAAAGGAAATGGATGAATTCCTAATAAACAAGTGGAATGAAGTAGTTTCAAGTGACGATATGGTATATGTAGTAGGTGACTTTACTTTTTCTAACCCTAAGAGGTATTTGGAAAAGCTGAAGGGAAAGAAGATACTAATACAAGGTACTCACGACCCTCCAGGTGTAGGACCTGAAAATTTAGAAATAAATTATGGGCATTACAAGTTTCTCCTTTCTCATTACCCATTAAACGTTAATGAATGGAATATCCACGGCCATATTCATAATAATAACCTTAGGGAATATCCTTTTCTAAATCATCAAACTAAGAGAATAAACGTCGGGGTGGATTTGACTAATTTCTATCCCGTGAGTCTCAAGCGGGTTATCGAATTAATCGAAAGCAATAGGAATTACCTCTACCTACCCTAAAGGAGACAGACATAGAGATATTGCTACTGCTAAGACTTAACGTTTATAAAATTAACAAGCTATTTGCTAAATTGATAGCGATGCGAACTTCACAGAATGATAGGAAAAGTCTTTTAATACACCTTTTTACAAAGGCTGTAGCGACAACGATTGTTCTTTTCGCATTTTACTATCTAAATATGCTAAAGCCCGTGCAATTGGGCTTATCTGTTGCTTCTCTGAGTTCATCCATATTTCTAGTGAATGCCTTTGTAATGTTCCTCATAATCTTAATATATGATAGTATAGCTGCGAGAAGAAGATTCTTAACCCAGGAGATAGGCGGGGGCTTGCTTTCTTCACTTGTAATAATCATACTACCATCTTATCTTAATTTGAATATAATTTCTGCGCCACTGCTATTTGCTGCACTAATGATAGTGCTATTATTTACTTTCTTCCTTGCAGTAACAAATTCTGCGTTGAGAAAAACTGCGCAATTCCTTATTGCTATATACTTTCTGTTAGTACTATGGCATATTGCTTCTGCGAATTACAATTTTAATTCCTCAACCTTAAACGTCTCTAACGGCACAAAATTGCTCATAAATAAAATTGCAAATACCACTCATAATTTGACCACTTACTCGGTAATAAATAATACCTGGGTAGAGCAATTTTTTGAAAATGTTAGTTTGATAAGAGGCAGCCCATATTATTATTGCCAGAATCTCAGCGATTTCGCTAAGGTGAGATTTAATACAATGGTAACTAATTATGGAATAAGCCACTACGGCTATGATCAGGATTTTGATAGAATTTATGGAACTACATATAATACGTATATCGCAGAGGAGGTACTTTATCCCAGTGGCTATACTCCAAAGGCATACGTATCTGAATTAGAGACTTCCGCACCATTGCACTGGAATATACTGGTAAACAAGACTTTCGTATACTATGGCTATGATATCCAGAATGGCCCTGCCTATGTAATTTACGGACCTAATGGTGGCTATTCACCGTGCCCTACTACTGAAATACCGGGACCTAATATCAATATATCACAATACTTTGCACAGTATGGCTGTACAGTAGCCACAGAAGATGAAACCTGGTTCGTAATAGAACTGTCCAGCAGTTGCCCTTAAGAATTTTCAAAAATAAGCATTGTATGAACAAAACAAAATTTTTTACTTATGGCTTTTCTATATAGTTAGAGTGGTTTGACGGGTAAAAAATCCGAAGCGACCAACGAAGTTACTGAAGATAATATTAAAGCCGTCAAGGGGTTTTTGCGTGCAGTTGAGCAACTATACAAAGATAAAAGCACAATAGAAAATTTGCGTTTAAAGACCAAAGCTGCAGGCTTGCTTGCAGAGATTTATGTAGTAGAGAAATTATATGATCAATATCATGAGAACTATAAAATTTATTGGCTTGGTGGTGGCAAGAGATATAGAGATGTAGAATTGGTAAACAAGGAGACAGGAAAGTATTATGGCGTACAGGTTAAGAGCATAACAAAAGAGATTATGCCAGAGGATGCTTGTTGTGGGAAGAGCGGTTGTTATGGTTATATGATTAAGCATGATTCATGGTCTAATTATGGAGAAAGAACAAAAGAAGGATATTTGCAACTTGATGTAAATAAAGTCAAAGAAGGTGATGTAAAGCTTCGTAAAAAATTTGAATATCCGTTTATTTTTATATTGTTAGAGGATATTGGAAACCCACAATTTTTTGTATATTCAAGGGAAGAAATGAGCAACTCGTGGGATCAGCTTGTCTGTTGGCATAACGCATTTTTAAAAAGGGATTTGAATGGCAATACAACAAATACACACTTCTGCATAGATCCCGTGGGTCGCAAAGATCAATTTGACAAAATATTTGTGTAGCGATTTACCCCTTCAGCACTATTGATTAGGCGTCTCATTGTTATATTTTGGTCCAAAAAGCAAAATCAATAAATGCTCCAAGGCATGAGCTTCCGCATCGCTATCGGCTATGATAATTTTGAATCTGCATTTCTCAAAATAATAGTCTCTAACTTTGCCTATGTCACCAAATTCCTTCTTTAATTTGTAGGTAAGAGTGTGGTGAAATGGACTCCTTTTACTATTTTCATCGTAGAAAAACAAGTCACCTATTCTATATCTTAATGTATGGCTAAGTCCAGCAGAGCCGACGTAAATAATCTCTTTTTTCTCATTATAGATGCAATATACTCCTGCATACATTAGGTCTCTTATCATCAGATGTTCTTTGAGTTTACCAATCCCCGTCTTTTCTTTGTTTATATAGTCTTTAAAGTCTCGAAACGGTAAACTACTAAGTGTTTTGCATTTATCTTGTAACTTACTTATAACATTGGGCAATTCAGCAAGTTTTTCTTCCGTAGCCATTCCATCACACCAGTACAGTTCATCTAAAGTAAGTTAACCCTTAAGCACTATCGGTTGAGTTTTTAAGACAGCCACGCTCTTCATTTTCTGTGGTGGTTTCAGGATTATCTAATACAGTACTGAACTCTATACCTTTCGCTATGGCCGCTTTATATATATCATAGATCTCACTAGCATAGTCCTTTCTTAGTTCGGGATGAGATTTTAGAATACCTTTATACCTATAATACCCCGGGTGATATATTCTACCTATGTGTACGTCTTTATATTTATTACTGAGCTCGTCTACAACCTTATCATATCTTTTATCCCCTGTCATAAAGATTACTAGCTTGGGCTTCACAAGTTCAATTTCCCTTTCTAAAAACGATTTGCAACGTTCAACAACGTCCAAATCTATATTTGATTTATTGTCTTTGGTTTTAGCACACTTTACAAGATTTGTTATAAAAAACACTCTCTCTTAATATTTAACAACTTGAGCGCATAAAACAGAGGTGCATCATTGTACGCACAATATCTTCTGTCAAGATCTGGAAAAAACCTCATGCCCAGCTCCTCTTTTGTTTTCCCGCTTGCCTTAATTTCATCTTCTTTGAGCATTGACCACGGCCTAAAATTCTTTTTAATATAATCTATATTTCTTTTATTGCTAGGATTAATTCCGACAAACATAATCTCTATTTTATAATCTTTAATTACTTTTGGTGGCTCATGCAGTTTTGGTTTATTTTTATCAGCTCTTTCAAATGGGCAAGTCTTGCATATATCTGATTCTTCATTATCTAGTTCCTCATAAAGTCTTTTCAAGTTTTCATATCTTTCTTCTATTTCGTCATCCATAATAGCCACCTATTTCGGTGAGTGTTAAAGTCAATTAGCTATGGTATGTTATAGTGAGCTGTGCTTCATAAGGTGCTGTAGCGTTGTAAACAAATATCTTGAGTGTTGCTGGGCCAGGAAGCACCGGCATGGTCAGGCTCCTTATTGAAAAATTAAGGATTCCCGCGACGTCACTACTATTTACACCAAACCAAGTTTTTGAATAATTTTGAATTAAAAGTAGTGCAACATAGCTTTGACCTGTTGTATTTATAACAATGTAGCCGGCATGAGTAAAATTAAAGTGTAGGGTCATATTAGCTATATAAGAGTAGTAGGCGGAACAGTTGAAGGCGGTGCATGTGCTTATGAGGCGACTTGGTCCTATTGAGATAGGTTTATTAAAAATGACCTGAGATTCGTTGAGGTTTAGAAGGTTTGTTAAGTTTGCTATCTGGGCTTTCTGCATATTTATAGTGGCTTGGGCTTGGCTTAGGTTGGAGCGGAGGGCTTGGGCTGTGGCGTTGGCTTGGGCTAGGCTATGGGTTAGGTTAAGGACTTGGCTATGCTCTTGGGCTATGGTGAGGTTGGCTTGGATAAGGTGATGCTGCAAGTTTATTGTTGTTAAAGAGAAAGCAAGAATAGCGAGAATTAGCATTATGGATAGAAGACCAATAATAAGAATAGGTATGCTATTCTTCTTTTTCCCATCTTCTTTTGTTTTCATGCACTCATATATACAGCTAAAATATACAATTAAAAGCAATAAAAAGTTATGCTTTTGCGCAAACTCCTAACTCCTGCTATAGGATTAAATTTACATTCGAAAAGAAGGTTTTTAAAATTTCAACATGCTAAAATAAGTATGCTTCCTGATTCGCTAGAGGCTAATGGCCTATCATATAAAATTGAATACGTTTATACTGATTCAAGAATAGCTAAGGCTGCTGTCGAAGATAATAAAGTAATAATAAAGCTGCCAAAGCATGCATCGTTTATAGAGAAAATTAAGGTAGCAAATATACTTAAGGCAAAGGTTGCAAAGAGGCTCCAGAAAGATCCAGACTGGGGAAGACTTACAAGCCCTGACTTCTATGATGGCCAGGTTCTAAAAATATTAGGCAAGGATTATGTAGTGCACATAGAGAAAGGCACAAATGGCTATAGTAAGCTTATTGGAAATGGGATTTTCCTAAGGATACCTTTTGACAGAGAAGAAAAAAGGGCAAAGCTTATAGCTATGCACAGGCTTCTTGCAAGGCATATGCTAGAAGAGGTTAAAAGAAGAGTAGATGAGATAAACAAGAGGTATTTCAATTTTGAGGTAAGGAAGGTTAACCTTAGATATGCTAAAAGCAGATGGGGCAGCTGCAATAGGCTTAGCCATACAATTAACATAAATTTACTTGCGCTCTTTGCACCAGATGAAATTTTGGAATATATAATAATACACGAGCTTGCGCACATGAAGGAATCAAATCACTCAGAAAGATTCTGGAACCTTGTAAAGACAGCTTGTCCAGAATATAAAGAAAGGGCGAGATGGCTTAGGGAAAACGGAAAGAAATTAGGCTCTTGAATGCTATGAATGTGTGATTGCTATGGAAATATCAAAAACAACAGATATGAAAAGGCTTTTGGATAAAAGAAAGGTTGTTGTAGTTACACACTTAAAGGATATAGACGGCATAGCAAGCGCTGCTATAGCAATGAATGTTTTTGGTGAAATGCTAAGCAGTGTTGTCTTTTCTGATTTTGAAGTTGATGCAATAAAA
>Ga0208549_100485_pt1 | contig 16887 bp, 21 predicted proteins | sample BED_host_MetaG_FD_187135 | JGI IMG/M metagenome (GOLD analysis project Ga0208549, IMG submission 187135) | Hot spring microbial mat communities from Yellowstone National Park, Wyoming, USA - BED_host_MetaG (SPAdes) (version 2) | ecosystem: Environmental > Aquatic > Thermal springs > Hot (42-90C)... | reverse complement strand
GAGGGTTATGGGTGAAATCACAAAGGCAAGGAGACCTGAATACATAGCTCAGGAGATAGCAATGAAGGTCCATTATTATAATATTATGAGAAGTATGACCGAGGCCTATTAATTATGCAACACACTTCTTACGATGGTATACCTGAAAGGGAACTCGAAAGCTTCAGAGATCCTCGTTACATCGCACGCTACTATACGACCGAAGGCAGGAACGCAGTTAAAAGACTTGGAATATCGGTTGACTGGAGACGCGAATTTACGACGGCTTACAATCCAGGTTATAGCGCCTTTGTAACGTGGCAGTATCTCTCTCTGAAAGAAAAGGGATATGTGGTTCAGGGTTCTCATCCTGTTATTTGGTGTCCCAACGATAAGAGTCCCACCGGCGACCACGATCGTGCAGAGGGTGAAGGGGTTTCGCCTGAGGCTATGCGACTGGTGAAGTTCGCGTTTGAGGGAAGTTCCTTTCTTGTAGCTGCTACGTACCGACCCGAGACCATCTTTGGGGCCACCAATTTGTGGATAAGGTCCGATGGAGATTATGTCGAAGTTGACGTCGATGGCGAGCGCTGGATTGTATCTGCATATTGCGCGCAGGTTCTCGCTGAACAAAAGCACACCGTAAAGATTGTTAAGACAGTAAAGGGTGCTGATTTCGTTGGGAAATACGTCACAGTTCCCCTAACAGGTCGCTCGGTTCCTATTCTGCCGGCTGAGTTCGTCGATACGGATTTCGGGACTGGTGTGGTGTACAGTGTTCCGGCACACGCACCGTTCGATTATCTGGGCCTTGAGAGCCTAAAGCGAAACGCCAAGCTGGTCGGGGAACCTCTTTCCCGCACGATTCAGTCCATCACACCGATTTCTATTATACGGGTGAAAGGATATGGTAATTTTCCCGCAGAAGAAGAGGTAAAAAGACTCGGAATCAGAGATGAACATGATCCAAAAGCCGACGAGGCAACACAGAATGTTTACAAAGCTGAGTTCAACGCAGGTGTAATGAGGGATAATTGTAACGGCTTTGCGGATATGACGGTGCAGGATGCTAGGGAGCGAATAAACCAGGAGCTCGTATCGAAGGGGTTAGGCGGTACTTACTATGAGACGCCCAAGCCGGTTGTGTGTAGATGTGGGACTAAGTGTATAGTGAAGATTCTTGAAAACCAGTGGTTCCTGAAATATAGCGACCCAGAATGGAAATCTATTGTTCATAAAGCAATAGACGCGATGGACATCTTTCCCCCTGAGGCGCGACCTTTGTTTAAGGAGGTTGTCGACTGGCTTCAGGACAAGGCGTGCGCTCGGAAGTCTGGGATTGGAACACCGCTTCCTTGGGACCCGGAGTGGATTGTGAAGACATTGAGCGATTCCACGATATACACCGCATATTACACTGTTTCCAAGTACGTGAACGATGGGACACTGAAGCCAAAGTCCATGACGAGGGAATTCTTTGACTATGTCTTCCTCGGGTACGGCGACCCATCTCTGGTCGCAAAGAGAGTCGGAATTCAGGAGGAAATCCTCGAAAGGATAAGAAACGAATTCCTGTACTGGTATCCTGTTGACCTCAGGAATTCCGCAAAAGAACTGATATCCAACCATCTGACCTTCTTTTTGTTTCAGCACTGTGCGCTATTCCCCAAAATTCACTGGCCAAGGGCGGTTTCCGTTAATGGCCTTATGACCGTGAACGGCGAGGGCATGCATAAATCAAAAGGAAATACGGTCACACTTAGAGCGGCTCTGGAAGAATACGGGGCAGATGTTACACGCTGCACCGTGATAAATGGAACAGAGAATCTGGAGGACCCGGATTGGAATGAAAAGGCGGTCTCCGCAATTTTCGAAAAGCTTTCCTCCTTTATAGAACTGATTGAAGATGAAGCAAATCACACGCGGAGCCTTGGAATGGAAGTGTCGGATATGGATGTGTGGCTTCTTGCTAAGTTCAAGCAGCGGTTGAAGACTGTGAGCGAATCCATTCCGCAAATGAGAACCCGCTACGCATTCAATATAGCTTTTTATGAAGTCTGGGGTGACTTCAGGAGGTACTTACGCAGGTCTGCTATACCTAACAAAGGGTCGGTCCTAAACTTTTTCAGAGAGTGGTTCAAGTTGTTGCATCCATTTATGCCACACGTTTCTCAGTGGGCGTATAACAGGATGGGTTTTTCAGGATTGATAGAACAGGAGACGTACGTCGACCAGTCACTTAGCACGCAGGAAAGAATGAGCCTGCTTAGAGAGGAGTACATACGGCGTGTCGAAGAGGACGTTTCCAATCTACTCAAGATGATTCCAGCCTCAAAAACCCTCGAATTCACTACGGCTTCTAAAAAATACTTGGATGTGGTCGAAGGTCTGATTACCCAGGGTAGACCGACCGTGATGAGTCGGCAGGTCGTAGATCAAGTTGGCAAAATCACTGGAGACAGGTCACGGGCAGCGGCTCTAGCTCAACGGATCATTAAGATCATCTCAGAGTGGCAAGGCGTGACCAAGGAAGACCTTGTCTGGCTTGCAAGCGAGGAACCAAGAATACTCGAAGTAAACACAGATTATTTTGAGAAGATTTTTGGTCTTAAAGTTAGTGTGTTATCCGACCCGGAAGGAATAAATCGCCGCGGGGCGGTTGCCCTTCCTCTTAAGCCGGCTATCACGCTCGGCTAGCTGTTGGGCCCGTGGCTCAGCATGGATAGAGCGGCGGCCTCCGGAGCCGTAGGTCGTGGGTTCAAATCCCACCGGGCCCGACCCCATTTGGTACCGGGTCCTAGGACCTTAAAAAAGACAATCGCTCTGCCATGTGTGCAAGCCTCCAGTTCAGAGCGCTCATCAGCGGCTGACCCTTCTCCTTCAGGATATTCTCCATCTCCTTCTGGTATACAGGCTCTGTTTCTGCCCTTGCCCCGCCGTACAGCTTCTCCATTTCCCACTTCATGAATGCTATAACTTCAGACTGGCTGTGAACAGCTTCTCTTACCTTCGAAACCTTCCAAATTTCAGGCCTTGCGAGCATGCTTGAATATGATTTTCTTACAACCATTGTGTACTTCGGCAGCTTCACCAGAATATCCCTTGTATCTGTATTGCCTCCTATCCTTTCACCAAAGAGCTTTGCAAGCTTCGAGGCATCGGAGGGGCCAGTCCTGAAGCAGCATACAGTCCTTGCGTTGCTGAGTATCGATTCCTGCAGCTCCTGCCTTATCTGGGACATGTTCTGGTGGGCGATTACAAGAGAAAGGCCGAACTTCGCTCCTTCAGAAAGCATCCTGTCTGTTGCTGTCAGCCTCTGCACAACCTAGAACTCATCGATGAAGAGGAAGACTTGCTTTCTGAATGAGGGAGATAAGCCCTTTTCCTCAATCTCCCTTGCCCTCTGCTGTACAAGGAAGTAGACCTTCAGAACGAGAGTATTCGTTATCACCTCCCTGAAGTCGTTTGGAAGGTTAGCCCTTGAGAGCCTGAAGATTGTTATAAACCCAGGCTCAAGCGTTTTGCTGAATGGAAGCGTGCTTCTCCTGGAGCAGAAGGTTCTTGTGGTTATCGATTCTGAGGGCATAACGAAGTTGAATATCCTGTTCAGGACACCCGTGAAAGCATTTCTCTCCAGAGTTGATATTGCCTCTATAGTTCTGTTAGTAACCTCTTCTGCAACGTCAGCCCTCCTGAACATGGCAGCCATATCCTCTTTAGGAAGCCTTACCATGTCGCTCATAAGGTAGTAGAGGTCAAGGAATGTTGGTTCGTCACAGAAGCTATAGAGATAGTATAAGGCGCCACGGTATATCCACTGCATCCTTGGAGTCTGAGATGGGTCTGTGTTCAGGACATCTACAAGTATAGTGACAAGCTCAGATACTTGATTCAGTATAAGAAGAGCTCTTTCAGAATTGCTCATAGGCTTCAGGTATAGCTCAAGAGGGTTGAAAGAAAAAGATGTATACTCCGGGTCGAAGAGAAGAAGGTTCTGCCAACCCTGAATTATTTCAGCTAGGTTGAGAGCTGCATCACCGTGCGGGTCTATTAGGATTATAGAGCAGGGGAATGCGGACTGACTTTCCTTATCTGATAGAAGCGAAATTAGTCTCAAAAGCAAGTTGGTCTTGCCTGACCTGGTCGCACCTAGCACGTAGAGGTGTGTTGCTATGTCAGCTATGGGAAGGGACATGGCAGTCATGGTTGAACAAGATGATAACGGGTATTAAGGAATCGTGATACGTCATTTAGTATCTTTACTCCTCCAAGCAGGCCTTCGAATTGTGCGCCTTGATCTCGGTGACATTCTTCTTTCTTCATTGCGTTGTATAGCTCCTCATGGTGATTGGTCAAGGGATTGCGTATCTTGCTGGAGAGATAAGTCTTGTTGGTGGACAATTTTCCCAGCTCCTTGATAAACCCAAGAAATTTCTCGACCCACTTCTCATCAGACTTAGAGAGGCGTCACCTTGAAGGTGAGGATGAGGAGGCTCTTGCATTAGACGATGAAATGTAGTTTGAGGAAGTCTTTCCTTCTTTTCCTCTTCCCGTGCCTGATGTCGAACCATCCGACAAAATGTCTTATTGAGAAGTCTGTGCTATCAATGACACAGATGTGTTTATCTTTGTTGCTTTTTAGAATAGTCAGTATCTATGTCAGACGATGAATGATGTTATTGGAGCAAGATATTTATTGGTGAACTAGCTCATCGCCCTCTGCAAGTCAATCCTCTCCAGAAAGACATTGAGAGCTACGGTGAGCCAAAGATACATGTTGCCATATTGGACAGGGAAAGGTAGTGATATGGCTTACTGAACAATATCTTTAACAAAAGACGGAGTACCAATGTACAAAGATCGCTATTCATGAGCTGCTCCCCCATTGGGGGGTTAGCTTCCATGGAGTCTTTATGTATGGATGAACTCTCTCGCTAGCCTGACAAACCCATTCGTTCTGCTCGGATACCTTGGGTCTTGCCTTTAGCTAAAATCGGGCTAACGAAGCTGAGAGGACGATTACAAACGCAGTTAGGTCCTATTCTTGCCGCTTAGCATATCCTCTTATTAGGTAAAGAATTTGAAGGAAGAATCCTATTCCTAAGAAGTACCAAGCCGCAGTCTTAAGGGTGTCGTTCCCTGTGGTCGCAAATAGGAGAAAAAGAAAGATAGAGCCTACAAAAAGAATAGAAGGGGGATTACGAGCAATGACACGAAAAACGGAGCTCAAGACAACCAAATCTCCCTTGGAGTATAGACGGAAAAATTTTTCGACGGCTCCATCTGTCACAGAGATACACACCCTAGGCAGAACTTCAGGAGGCCAAGGCTGAGCTATCTAACATAAAGGCAGAACTAGACACCGTAAAATCAACACTCAGAACAACCAAAGCATTGCTGGACAGGACGAAGATTGATCTCAGCAGAACCGAAGCAGAGTTGTACCCCACGGAAGGTTATCACTTACCTTAGGGGTGGGCTGATGAACCTGAGCGTTACATCAAGGGCGAGCTAATGGATGAGATGGTCCATCATCTTGCAATTAGTGAAGCATACGTGATAGCAGCTTGAATTCATTCTATTGCGTAGGCAGTCAAAGCGGTGCATCCTAGAGGCCTTCCTCGGAGGTACTCAATTTACTTGAAACATTCAGAAGTATGATTAACCACTGTAAGAGGTTTTGAAGAGAAGTATAACGTCGAGGTTCAGTTTATCGAATGCTATCTATGGTGACTTGGCCCTATGGAGGCTACTTCACGAGAATCTCAGGGCATTTGGGAGTAGTTTCAAGTGCAGACACGCTTCTTATTCCCAAAAACTCGGAGAAGGATTCTGAGAAATACTACGCATTCAACGTGCTGGAGACTTTACTCTGGCTTCAATATGGTCATGAGTATAGCGCGAGGGACGAAGACATTGGCTGCCTTTTCGACAGCTGCAAGAGAATACTTACGGAGCGAAAAAAGCCGAAAGAACAGCTCGAGGCGATAGAAAGCGTTCTTAAATGGATCGGAAGTTCAACATCCGCATACTATCGGAAATGCGGAGTTGCAGGCACAATGCTAGGCATCGGTCTTATGTTAGCCATTCTGCCACAGCTTGCGCTTTTGCCTCAGTGAGGGCAACCGTTGGGTTAGTGTTAATAACTCTTTTTGGCTGGGCCGCCTTGGCGTCAAAAAGCATTTGGCGCCTTGGAAAGAAGAGCTGAAGCTAGCCCACACAAAAGACACATAATAGACCCTGAGCATAATGCCCTAAATGCCCAGTCCTTGTGAATATTACTGAGATCTACCGCTGATTACGCGTAAAACGATGCAATTTTATCTCGATAATTTGACGGAATGTCAGAATTCTGAACTGTTTCCTATTACGCAAAAGACGCAAAAGATCTATAGAATTATTTTTTAGATGAACCAGACGATGCTCCGATAGTACCACCTATTATTGCTATCACACCTACTATAGCTAGTCCCCCGACGAGAATTTTCCCTAACGCTTCAGAAAATTCCTGTCCTCTTTTTGTTTCGATCTTCTCTCTAAACCCCGGCATTATGGTGGAAAGACCTAATTTAAGTTCATCTAAATTGTAAGGGTCAAATTCTATAGCTGGTATTTGTTTTAGCTTAATAAGATAAGATGGCAGACCGCCCAGAGAAACCCTTTTGTCTTTTAGTATCAAAAGAGGCTTATCAATACCAAAGGCTATTCCAACCTCGTTATGATGCCATTCTAAAGTTCTCCAGAGTCCTGTTAAAGCATCCATGAATCTTGGAGTGGCAATAGCTATTACTGCTTCCGAATTCTTTATTTCTTCTTTAACTTTTGTAGGTACTTGGTCTTCGGGAGCCTTTACCTCAATACCCACAGTAACGGTTTCAAATCCCCACTCCCTTATCATTTCTGCTATTGGATCACCTATTGCTCTGTCTTCCATTAATAGTCCTCTAGATAAGAATACCTTATAGAATGGCTTTGGATATACGCTTACGAAATATTGTTTCTCAGATGAGTAAGAGCCTAAATCAATCCAATTGTTGTTGACGTACTCGTGCATGTGATATTTCAATCCAAAGATTTTTCTGCCAACAACATCTTTAGGTAGCGAAAGCCAAACATTTCCTAAAAACTTGTTTTCCCTTGGGGAAACCATACCAGCAATAGACTCAAGAGTGTATGCACCAAAATCAAATTCCAATTCAAGCTTTGAAAGATAAATTGAGTAATCTCCGTTATTTTCAATCCAGAAACTTATGAGAGCTTGTTCTCCTGGTACATATGTAGGCTTGTTAAAATTCCATCTTATAATCCAGCTTCCCACCAAATCACCCATTCATTTTTGATATATTCGATTTATTTTAATCTATCTCAATACTGCGTTGACCATCTCCTCATCCTCTTTGACATCCTTTTTTGGTAGTTCTTTCCGTCCCTGTCATATGAAGTTCCGACTTCTACGGACGAGCAGTGGAGGTACATCGAGCCACTCCTCCTGCCGCGGGCCGAGGAGGGCCAGCTAGCCGAGAGCGGATGACAGAAGGACCGTCGATGCTATCCTCTACGTCATGAAGAGCGGCATTCCTTGGGACGATCTTCCGAAGTATGCGAGCTACCCCACAGCCTACAGGAGACTGAGACGTGATAAAGTGAAGGTGTCTGGGAGAGAAACATGGATGCCCTGCTATCGACGGGTACTCTGGGGACAGACTTGGCATCGACAAGCTCTCCGTCTACAGCGACACCATACCGGCCAAAAGGGGGCAGGCTCATCGGCTTCGGCGCCCACAAGAAGGTTAACGGGACGAAGATGCACGTGGTAGTCAATGAAGAGTGAGTCAGCTCATACCGCAGTAAAAATAGGGAATAGAAGCTAGCATGATGGTAAGAGCCAGTCGCTCTATAGAAGAGCGAAAGGTAAGAACAAAGCACGCGAGAAGTTTTAGCTACTCTTTTCAAGCCCTAATACGATTCTCATACAAGGTGGGATCACAGACTCTTTCACAAATTCGAATCCACCGTAAATCGAGACAAGGAGTCCCTTATAGGCTTCGAGGTCTCTTTCATCTGCCGAACCTATTAGTAAGCTGATTCTCCCTTCATTGTACAGTAACTCAAAGCTTCTTGGGTATTAGGAGGGCAGATGTTTGAGCCTTGAAAAGGCTTCAGCATCTAGCTTTTGATTAATCTGGGGAATGGTTTTCATCCTGGATAGGTAGAAATTCCCTTTGGATGTCTTGGTTTCAGCCTGTGGTTCCACAACAGGAAGCAAGAAAAGGTCTGGTATGTTTGATCTATTCTCTTTTCTTCGCTTTGCGTAGGGGCTGTCTCCGGAGTCCATGCCAGAACCTACTCCAAATGTGGTGAATTCACCATTATGCTCCTCCCCATCAAATTCAGATGGAAGAAGGCTTGATAGATGCTCGGTGATGTTGCCTAAAGGCAGATGGACATAATTTCCCATATCTTCTGCCGCAAGTACCAGGGTTGGAGGCTCCATCCTTGAACCCGAATACTTTCTGAAATACCAGCTGATGTCGGTCACGAACCTTCTGCGCACTAGCTCCAGCAGAACCCTAGGGTCTCTGTAGGTGAAAAATAGCAAGAGAATCGATTTCGTCTCTGCAGCTTTGGAAGGTGCTGATTTCGATGGGAACGCTTCTGAGAGGCCCTGAAATACCATGAATTGCCTCTTCGCTTTTTTCGACCCACATCCCCTGTATTCCCAGCAGGACCTGATGTGAAGACATAAGCTCGTCTATCTTCTTGCACCTCAATTCAACAGTTCTGTACCATTCTGAATCCAATTCCTTCCTTCTCCTTGGTTCGCCTTTTCCATTCACCTCAGGCGTCTCTGCAAACCTCTTGTAGGACAGCGGCTCATTCTTGAGCATCATGAGCTGGCGTGAATAGTCAACCAGCTGAAAGATGAACTGAATCCAGGCGAAATCAGGATCTTTCTGCTCCAATTCGTGAATGAAATTGCTGATGAACTCCTGCTCTGGCTCATATCTGGGTCTTGACATGATGTGGCCATTCTTGAGGGCGACGTTGAAGAATAATGTATGGTAAGGGTCAAACATCTTCCATCAGGTGCCTGATTCGTGAGCCAAGGCGGGGGTAGAGTAAGAGCATCCTTTTTGGTGGATTGGGAAGAGGTCCAAGGTACCACCTGATATAAAAGCGAAAAAGTAGGAGGCAGGAATGAACTGGGATAGGATGGAAAGAGCTACCCTGAACAAGGGTGGAAGGGAAGGGATCTTTTGCAATACAAAGACCAACGTTAAGGTGATGGTCACAGAAAGAATGACAGTAACGCCGAAGCTCAGGATAAGCCTCTTATCGCTACGTACTCTGGCCCTTTCTCAGGAAGTATCACTTCCACTCCAAGTGCCTTCATTACCTTCCTCCAATCATTGATAGATGCGTGCTCACGGAATGGTCTGAGAAATTTGCCAATCTCGTGTCTGTAGGCAACCAAATATATCACGAAGAACTGAAGAATGGGCGAGTACATTAGAATAAGAATTGGTTCCAACATGCAATTGGCAGGACATCAAATATAACGGATGTAAATATGACAGTCAATACAAATGCAAAGTTCAGATATGTGATATTATATCGAAATTATAATGAATATAGCACAACGTTGGGATTTCCAGTTTTGTCATTGCATCATGCAGTCTCTTCCGCTCCTCGAACTCCTCTTTTGTTATCGCACACGAGCCGGGAAGCTCCTTCAGCTTCGCCAAGCGATCTATGGAACTTGTCGCAGAAGCAGTTGAGGGTATCTTTGACCTAGCGGGCTTTGCGGTAAAACTGATGACGGCCCCTGCGAGGGTCAAGAGGAGAGAGACGGGTATTGAAGTGATAAGTGGTAAGTATTCGTAAAGTATCAGCGCAATCAGAGAAAAGAAGAAACCTACAGACAGCAACACTGCTCCGGTCCTTCGTCTCCGGAGAACAGCTGGGAGAACGATTCAGCCGGATAGCACCAAGAGGAATACAAGCAATTCGAGTATGCAGTCGAGAGATAATAGGTTAAGTGCAAAGAGCCTGACGGACAACCCATTCGAACTCAGGCTGAATAACGTCCGAACTACCTTTACCAAATACGGGTATACGTAGACAATCCTTGGGACGACCAATGCAACCAGCGCAAGGATTTCACGACTCTTGCCCCGTTGGGAATCTAGCATCTGCCTCCTTCTATTCCAACAGCCTCTTCTTCTGCGCCTCATAGTCTTCCTGCGTGATTAGCCCTGCGTCGAGCATGGACTTCAGTTGCTGAAGCTTCTGGGCGACCTCCGGAGTGATTGGACGTGGCTGCTGAGCAGGAGTTGATCGCGCTGTAGGGGTCGGCTGAGATGGTGGCAGCTTCCTTACTCGCCTTCTGGTAACCATCAGAAGCACCAGCAGCAGAGCTATGACTGCAGCTGCGATTCCACCGTAGAGGAGTAGGCTTGGGCTAGTTATTGCTGCCTGACCTGAGGTTTGGGGTTGTTCGCCTATCTCGACGCCTGGCATCACGCCGTTGGGAGGCATTGCACTGACTGAAACCCACTGCGTCGTCTCGCCGTTGTTTCCTTGACCTCCCGTATTATCCCAAAAACCAAGATAGTAGTTACCCTATATCGGGGAACTTGCCATTTGTGATGCGTAGGCTGTTCCTCCCGTGGGAGGGTAGAGTATAGCGGTCTGGTTGCTCCCTTGCCAGCTGAGCCGATACGTCATGTATTGGGTAGCATCATAGAGCGTAGAACCTGGTGGATAGCCTCCGTTGGGAAGAGCAGCGGGTGTAGTGCCGCCGTTGCTGACAATTCTCAACGGCTGAACACAATTGAAGAATGGACACCATATCCAATCACTCACATAATTGCCGTTGTAACTGCCATTGACCAGGGGGGATTGTGGATTCGACCACCAGCCGAACTACACACCCTCGCCATTATTCCCGCCTGCGTAGCTCTGCATGTCCGTCGAAATGAGGTATGAGCCTGCCGCCAGAGGTGTGTCATAATACCCGTATATTGCATTCGTCTCTCCGCTCCCAGTATAGAAGGAGGCTCCGCTATCAACCGAGTAACCTCGAGAAGAAGCAGCTTGAGAAAACACCCACCCACTAGGGAGATTGGGTCCGGGGAAATTCCAGTAGTACGCGAAGACATTCACGCCATTGTCATACTGCCCGTATGAGGGGCTTAATTCTGGCGCCTCGCTTGTCGTTACGCCGTTAAAGAGGTTGGAGGAAGGGCTGGCGAAGCCCATGTATAAAGTCAGTGCAGAATCCGCTGGGATTCCATTTACCAGTTTCAGCCAATAAACCGTATCTGTAGCCATGTTGCTGTTCCCGGATTCGAGCCAGCTAGGGACCACGGTTCCATTTGAGTCGAAGAATTCGATGTTCTGTAAGTTGGGAGCCTCGTACGAAGCGTAAGCGGCGCTATTCACAACGACCATTTGCTGAAAGGGCTTTGGGGTTGGGATTGCCTAGTTGTTCGTCAGGGTAATTGGGATGGAATACACAATGCCGGGAGGCTCCGATTGAGCGTGAGTTGTAGCTGGAGCCAAGGGGAGTACTCCTATCGACAATGAGCAACAAGACGGTAAACAGCGGCCGGAGGTGACTCTTCATCGCTGTTCCTCAAGAATCTTCTTCTGGGCCTCGTAGTCTTCCAGTGTTATCAGCCCCGCGTGAAGCATTTGTTCGAGTTTCTGGAGCTTCCTCGCTTTCCGGGTGTTCCGTCTCCTCTTTCTCATAATAATTGCGGCGGGACTCAGGGCGACGACCATTATCGCCACGGCGAGGATGCCCAAGTTGACGAAGTTATATGAACTGTTGGCAACCAGACTTGTCGGCAAATCAGATGTTATGGTTATTTTGTTTGTACTTGCAGTCACCCCGCCGGTCCATCCACTAAAGGAGAAGACAAACAAGGACGGAGTAGCCGTAAGCAGGATCGACGTTCCGGGTGGAGCATAGATGGTTTCGGTAGCGCCAGGCGGGATGGAGCCCGACGTTGTCCCATAGCTGTACGTTACAGATACCTGCCCCGTCGAGACGGTCACTCCGGGGTAGAAGTCGGCTGTCTCCGTGATTGGGCCGTTGACATCCACCGTGGCGTTGCCTTCCGAGCCTGTGTAAGACCCCGCGCCCGAACCATTCCAGTTCACAAATATCCAGCCCGCGCTGGCTGACGGCCTGAGCACTATGGAGGACCCCGCATCAAACCAACCGCTTTGCGGCAAAACGGCGCCACCGGTCGAAGGATTCGATTGCGTCGTAACGTAGTATTGGAGGACGTATGCGACCGTGAGATTCATCGGCGAAGTTATTGTTCCAGCTGTGGAAGCGGTGGAATACCAACGTTCCGAGGAATTCGAGGAGGGAAATGAACTCAGAACGCTGTAGTAAGCACCGGCATCGACCCAAATCGCCTGAGGCTGCGTCGTCAACGGCATGGAGAACGGGCTTCCGAACGCCGTCGACGCGAAGTCCGGTGCGCCGGGCAGCTCTCCTCCGCTAACAGAGTAGTCGGCTGTAACCAAATATTGGTGATAATATACAAATGTTATGTTCTGGGATGAGTTCGCCGTCGCGCTCGTCAGCTGTTCCGTCTGCCACCTTTCAGTGGGTGTGGAACCGACCAGGGTAGTGGTCACGTTCCATGTGGAACCGGCATCAACCATGTAGGTGAATGGCGAAGTATTCAGAGGGACCACTCTATGAATGCCGTAAGAGATGTAGGACAGAGTTGGAGGTGAGTATCCTGCGCCTCCGCCTCGCACGGTGTAACTTAGGGTTACAGCCACCTCTGAAGAGAACGCGTAGACGATGCCGTTTGAAGTAACCACAAAGAGATAGCCGTTGTCCAGAGCCGGACTCGCTGTTATGGCTGCGCCAAGATTGGTTTGCCAAATAATGCTGCCCGACGTGGCATTGATTCCAAAGAACATTCCATTCGTGCTCCCGGCGTAGACGATATCGTTGCTGGAAACAACCGGCGAAGACGTTACTTGCCCGCCCAGATTGGCATCCCAAATCTCGTTCCCGTTGGTCGCGTTAAGTGCTCGCAGATAACCATCGTCGGAACCGAAGAAGACTCTGCCACCGGCTATGGCTGGGGTAGACTCGATCGCGGATCCGAAGTTCTCTTTCCATAAGAGATTGCCAGTTGAGGTTATTGCATAGAACGTTCCATCAGTTGTCCCGAAATAAAAGACCCCGTTTGAATATGCTGGGGTACCAACGACAGGCGAAGTGGTATTGAAATTCCACAGCGGTTCACCTGTGGTCTCCGAGAGCCCCCAAACCTGATTGTAGTTCGTGTAGCCAAACACTATTACTCCACCTCCAACGGTTGGAATCGTGCTAATCTGCCCATTAGGGTAGACCTCTGAGGTCCACACTAGGGTACCGGTGGAAGCCAGGAACGCCGTCAGGTTGGTTGACCCGAAACCGGCGAAGAACACGTACCCTTGGGAGCTGGAGATTAGACCCCAGCCGTATGATGGGCTCTCTGCGGAGGCGGGTTGAATCGGGACGTAGTAGCCTGGCTGGTTGTTGAGGTAATCCGCACCGAGTGCGGGGCTCCACTGGTCAGGAGAGAGACCAAATCCGCAGTATGTATAGCTTCCTTGATCGATTTCTGTAAATAGCAGCCCTCCGGAGACTGCAGGATAACTGGATTCCGTGACGGTCGCGCCATCGGGGCAATAGTTTGGCGGTTTTGTGGAATACTGGTATAACAGCGAGCCGTTGGATTCGCTCAACCCAGTCAAGTTGCTGCTGTCGGGTTCACTGACAATCACGATGCCGTTTACCGCGATGACGCCATCTCGTGAGCCGCCAAGGTCATAGGTCCAAGCCACCGCTGGTTTCACCGGTCCTGGGTAACGAGAGAAGCCCGCGTGCGAAGCGTTCCCGTGGAACTGGCTCCAATCCCCGACTCCTGCCGCAACGGTCGCAACAGCTGATTCTGTCGATGCGGCATGGACTGGTCCGAAACTGGCTGGGAGAAGACTGACAGAGAGCGTAACCAGGATCACAATCGTACCAAACCGCCAGTCGAAGGTCCTTCTTTGCTTAGGCGTGATATACGGACTTTTGTTTATGGGAGTTCGTGCCACTCCAATCCTACACCTGGCTCAGAATCTTCTTTTTCTGCTCCTCGAACTCTTCCTTTGTTATTGCACCCGAGTCGAGGAGCGCCTTCAACTTGACCAACTGCTCCGTGGAATCAACCGGAGCCTGACTAGGCATAGCTGACACCAGAACCTTAGCCCTGAACCCCACGACAACAGCCACCAACAGAACAGCTAGTCCCAGTGGGATGAAGATTGCGAGTCCGTATGCATACTCTCCATAGATTATGTCGGCCGAATAAGCGAGGAGGCCGCCCAACAGCATGGAAGAACCAACTTTCGGCATTTTCGGGAGGGACAGGAGCAAGATAATTCCTACAAGCACAAGTACGAATGTGAGAGCACTTAGCCCCTTGTCCCAGGTTGCGTACTGGGTAAGATTGAAGGTGTAAGGGCTATAGCCTCGCACGAAACCGACACCAAAGATTGTCCAGTTGATCGAATAGTAGCTGAAGTCGCTGCTGGTGTAAACCCCAACTGGTATAACCAGTGAAACTATGCCCAGCAGGCCAGCCTTGACCGAACTGGAGACCATATCACCAACTCCTTGAGGCCCTACATCCTGCTCAGAATCTTCTTCTTCTGCTCCTCGTATTCCGCAGCCGTGAGGGCGCCCGAGTCATAAAGCGACTTCAGTTTCCTAAGTTCGTCCTCCACACCAGCCGGCCGGACCGTTTCGGGGTGAAGGATTGCTGCCTTCTGCGAGTCGTACTCGGCCTGCGTTATGGCCTTGGAATCAAGCAGTGCTTTGAGCTTGGCGAGTTTGTCGAAGATGTCCGAGGTTATTGCCCCGCCCGACCCTGAGGCACCAAGTTCGTTGATTGGACCATTAGCAATAAGCAACATGATTCCGGGAATAACACCTGCGAAGATCAGCGCGACGACAGCCCAACCGACAGAGTTAAGTTGCTTCAACATTTTAATGTCACCTCGGTTGACAGCACCTCGCATCCGTCCTATCCGTCTCAGGACGAGAATAGATGGTATCATCAGCACTAGGAAGATAATACCGTAAACGAGGCCCGTTCCGATGTAGAAAGCCGCCAAGGGAGCTCCGTAGAATGAGGTCGGGGGAGCAAGGAGACCCAAAATGATGAAAAAGTACAGGAAATAAAACAGAAAACCAATCGTCCAACCGACGACGACCAAAATAGAGAATATCCATGCAACCAGTATTTCGGTCTTGATACTGCTCAGCTTAGCCTCGTCTGAAGACAAAATCTCTCCGGGTAATTTTTTCTTGGGATAGTTATAACTTTTGTGGAAATGATCAGTTATTTTTCTATTATTTTCCTGAAATTAGTATATCCTCTGGTCAACAAGATAAGGGCTAGGTGGATATGGACTAGAGGATCACGGTTCTTCATCTATGGGAAGCTGGATCCGGTCAAGATCGCTTGGATCATACGTGAAAAGTAGAAGCATCAGCTCACCACTCGTACGATAGCTGAGAGGATGGGTGTATCGTCGGTATGGGTGAAGAAGCTGTGGAGGAGGTATAGGATCGATGGCAGGATACCTGAACTCAAGAAGCCTGGTAGGAGATGCGTTGAAGCTACAGATGAAGAGAAGAAGCTCATCCATGATGCCTACACCGAGTATGAAGTTAACGCGTTAATCTTGGAGCATGTGATAGGCTTCGAGTATGGCAGGCATATACCTCACAACAGGATTCAGAGAGTGATGAAGTCACTGGGTATAGCCGGGATGAGCCTAGGAAGCATGTAAGGAAGAAGTGGATAAGGTATGAGAGGAAGTACTCCAACTCCCTGTGGCATACCGACTGGAAGCTCCTAGATCGATACGGATGGATCATAGCCTATCTTGATGATGCTTCAAGGTTCATAGTTGGTTATGGGCCCTTCAAGGAGGCTACATCTGAGCATGCAGTTGAAGTATTGGATAGAGCCATCCGAGAGCGTGGGAGGCCTGCAGGTATCCTTACGGATAGGGGCAGTCTGTTTTATGCTGTAGAGTGTGATGAAAGGTTGAAGAGATTGACAGCCTTCGAGAAGTATCTGATAGAGCATCAGATAAGGCAGATACTTGGCAGAGTCCAGCATCCCCAAACGAATGGGAAGATAGAGGGGTTCTTCAGAATAGTAGATGAGAAGATCCACAGGTTCAACGGCATGGATGAGCTGATCCGCTGGTACAATGTGAAGAGGCCCCACATGTCCCTCAACCTAAAGATGATAGAGACCCCCTACCAAGCCTTCATAAGGAAGATGCCTAAGGACGGCATCGTCACAGACGAAGAATCAGGTGAGATATACCATGCCCAAAAGATCTAGGAAGGGGTATACTCATTTCGGGAAAACACAACCTCCCCGTGCAACCTGTAATGGGAATAAACCTGTTCCACCCTCCTTGTCGATACTGAGAGGGAGTATGCGATGTCCTTGGAACTATTCCCCTTCTCCCTTGCCCTGATGATGCACCGTATCTTGCCATCATCAAGCTTCACTATGTCTCTATAACGCCTTGCTACCCCTTCCCAAAACTCACTCAGTCCAGCTCCGTTGACTAGATATCGAAATGACTCCTATGATGAGCGTTTATGTGTAGGCATGACAAAGGCATATGTATGTATGAATAACGAAGTATATGTTGGTGTAGATGTCCATGAAGGGGAATCACAGATAGCTGTGTTGAATAAGGATGGTGAACTGCTTGAAGAAAAAAGGCTGCCAACCTGCAGCCTGACAAAGTATCTGTCTTCCATCAATGGAAATAAACATGTTGCAGTGGAGGCTGTTGGTTTTGTAT
>Ga0208549_100481_pt1 | contig 16944 bp, 10 predicted proteins | sample BED_host_MetaG_FD_187135 | JGI IMG/M metagenome (GOLD analysis project Ga0208549, IMG submission 187135) | Hot spring microbial mat communities from Yellowstone National Park, Wyoming, USA - BED_host_MetaG (SPAdes) (version 2) | ecosystem: Environmental > Aquatic > Thermal springs > Hot (42-90C)... | reverse complement strand
GCCCGTATCTCAAACACTGCAACCCCCCTTAAATACTTGGATTTGGGCGAAAACACGCGTAAAAGTGCCAGACGATCGTGCAACCTAAAAAATTTTGAAAGTGCAAAAAAGATTTAAATTGGAGAGGCGGTTTTAACATATGTCCAGTATCCTTTAATGAGGAATTGAAAGTAAGATGCAAATGCTGTAACGTGATTTTCGAGATAGGTATCCTTTAATGAGGAATTGAAAGTGAAACAATTGACGGAGTAACATATCAGTGTCTTCCAGGTATCCTTTAATGAGGAATTGAAAGCTTGCTTATTTCCTGCCAATTGACGAAACGGGTTTGGGTATCCTTTAATGAGGAATTGAAAGCCCGGGTTATCTGTGGGGTTACTCAAGAGTTGGCCAGTATCCTTTAATGAGGAATTGAAAGCTGATACTCACCCTCACCCCAGCAACATCGAGAAGGGCTTGCCAAGCGTATCCTTTAATGAGGAATTGAAAGCTGATACTCACCAAGTTCACCCGCGTAGTGGTGTTGTATCCTTTAATGAGGAATTGAAAGAGACCAAGCTCTAAGTCATGGTTGAGCATTCTTAGAATTGTATCCTTTAATGAGGAATTGAAAGTCGGAGTATCCGATCACCCGTAGTGCTGTGTATACGGCCGCGTATCCTTTAATGAGGAATTGAAAGCTCAACTCATTCCCCCTCTGAGTATCTTTTCAACTTTTTGTATCCTTTAATGAGGAATTGAAAGATTGCATTATATTAATCTTGATTCACAACTTTACACTCTGTATCCTTTAATGAGGAATTGAAAGACTGCTTGAATGCTTAAATTAAAGCTTAAAGTGTTTGTATCCTTTAATGAGGAATTGAAAGTCTGGTTTTTGTGGTTTAGGCATCCAAACCACCTAAGTATCCTTTAATGAGGAATTGAAAGATTGGGATGACTATGGCGTTTCGGGGGGAATACAGGAGTATCCTTTAATGAGGAATTGAAAGATATGTGGGGTGGCTCACATATGCATTATGGGTTACATCTGTATCCTTTAATGAGGAATTGAAAGAGGAATAGGCGCAGGCGGCCGCTTCATAGTTTTGCCTTGTATCCTTTAATGAGGAATTGAAAGGTCAAGGTGAATAAGGGTTTCTCGAAGCCGAAGGCAACTGGTATCCTTTAATGAGGAATTGAAAGAAGTCAAAGTATCCAGGTACCTCAACAACCCGGTAAGTATCCTTTAATGAGGAATTGAAAGATTACAAGACTCGAAAGGTAATGCTTATGCTCGTGTTTTGGTATCCTTTAATGAGGAATTGAAAGAAGACCTTTTTCAACGGCGGCATCTCTTGCTTATTCGCAGGTATCCTTTAATGAGGAATTGAAAGAAGTAGTATTCGCGGATCACGCCGTCTTCTGTGAGTATGGTATCCTTTAATGAGGAATTGAAAGGCTCAGGGAGCCGCAACTTCTTCTCACAGGTTCTCGTATCCTTTAATGAGGAATTGAAAGACAAAAAATGTTTATTCCCAACAGCTTGAGATTACCGGTATCCTTTAATGAGGAATTGAAAGGTGCTTACGGTCTAGCTGAATTGGCTAATTTACTTGTGTATCCTTTAATGAGGAATTGAAAGCTATCTGTGCTATTAAGAGCAAGATCAAGAGGCATAAGTATCCTTTAATGAGGAATTGAAAGGTTGTGTCACAAAAAGTGCAACAATTCGCAAGCGATAGAGTATCCTTTAATGAGGAATTGAAAGTCCACAGTTTCGACGCCATACCAAACCGCCCTCGTCTCCGGTATCCTTTAATGAGGAATTGAAAGCCGGGCTGCACGATTTGGTTAACGCATTTACGCAGTATCCTTTAATGAGGAATTGAAAGGTTTATACTTTACAAGGTGCTTACAAACTGGTGCTTGTATCCTTTAATGAGGAATTGAAAGATTAATGATTCGGGATAAACGGCAAAATGTGCAAACTTGTATCCTTTAATGAGGAATTGAAAGCTTAAGTCCAACAGCACAGTCACCGTCAACCTCGACCTGTATCCTTTAATGAGGAATTGAAAGAAGTCGTTCTCGAGCGGTACTTCTACACGCGTACTCACGGGTATCCTTTAATGAGGAATTGAAAGTTTTCGCACTCAACCTTACCCTTGCTCTGTAACTTACGGTATCCTTTAATGAGGAATTGAAAGTTTCCCAAACCTCTACTTTTTCTCCGTTTTTTACTGCTTGTATCCTTTAATGAGGAATTGAAAGCTGGTGATCAGTTTGACCCAGCATTTATCAGAGCGGGTATCCTTTAATGAGGAATTGAAAGAGCTTGCGACCATTGACTACCTCCTTGACACCATAGTTGAGTATCCTTTAATGAGGAATTGAAAGCCTTTCGCCAACAAAAAATAATGTTCTTTCAGACTTTTGTATCCTTTAATGAGGAATTGAAAGATAAAGGGCTTCACCTTCGCATCCGAACCACCATTGTATCCTTTAATGAGGAATTGAAAGATTTTTTCGAATAGTCAAGTACCTCCCTTATGTCTTTACTGTATCCTTTAATGAGGAATTGAAAGGCACACTTGCGTATGTTTTTCCACTTCCACGCATGCCAGTATCCTTTAATGAGGAATTGAAAGACGAGTTAGTGGTTTTTTAGGGAAAGCTATCTTTAAAGGTATCCTTTAATGAGGAATTGAAAGCTGGCTCAAACAGCTCAGTGTCAAAGTCTATTATATGAAGTATCCTTTAATGAGGAATTGAAAGTTTTTTCTGCTTCTGGTTGCTCTTGTTCATTACTTGTTGTATCCTTTAATGAGGAATTGAAAGTCCCGCTTATTATAGGTCTCTTGATTGCTTCACCAGTATCCTTTAATGAGGAATTGAAAGCATATTTAACAACCATCTTTACGTTTTTTCTTTTGTAGTATCCTTTAATGAGGAATTGAAAGTGGAACACCTCCCGCTCGTGTGGGTCATACCAGTAGTATCCTTTAATGAGGAATTGAAAGTGTAAGTGCAGACTGTGGAGTGGGTGTAGGTTCTCAGTATCCTTTAATGAGGAATTGAAAGAAACTCTTCAAAGCGTCATAAACCCGCCCGAAAATGCTAGTATCCTTTAATGAGGAATTGAAAGAAAATTGCTTGACGCTGAGGTTTCAGCATTTCAAAGTATCCTTTAATGAGGAATTGAAAGACTTCAACGTGGGTGCCCCCGACGGTGTTTACACGGGTATGTATCCTTTAATGAGGAATTGAAAGCCCTCATAGAATTCTGATAAAATTTTGGTTAAGTTTGTATCCTTTAATGAGGAATTGAAAGTGCTTAAGTCGCACGACCAAAGAATACTTATTCGTAAAGTATCCTTTAATGAGGAATTGAAAGAAAAATCAAGCGGGTTTTGGGGCACGCTATCAGTAGCCCGTATCCTTTAATGAGGAATTGAAAGGGTTACTCCTCTTTCCCAGAAACTTGTAAAACAGGCTGTGGGTATCCTTTAATGAGGAATTGAAAGTTGTAATTGTTGATGTAGTTACACTGTGCACACTTGTACGGTATCCTTTAATGAGGAATTGAAAGTTTACGTAGATGACCCCTTGCCCGTAGAACGGGATTTTTGTATCCTTTAATGAGGAATTGAAAGGGTATAGTGTTCGCCCCATCCAATTCGACCAGCACCGTATAGTATCCTTTAATGAGGAATTGAAAGGTTACCCTTTCTACAACCTGTTTAGCCATACTCTTGTATCCTTTAATGAGGAATTGAAAGCGTTGTCCCCGTGAGAACGATGAGGGGCGCGGTTCTTCCAGTATCCTTTAATGAGGAATTGAAAGGCACTGTCGCATTGCTCAAAGTGTTCACAGCAACAGCTAGTATCCTTTAATGAGGAATTGAAAGTGACGAGGGATTACAGGGGCGATGCGCGCGTCGCGATCAGGTATCCTTTAATGAGGAATTGAAAGATTGTGTACTCGTTAGCGTCGAGCCACGGGTGCCAGGTATCCTTTAATGAGGAATTGAAAGTTATGCAGTAGTAGGTATTTGTATGTATGCCCAGGCCTGGTATCCTTTAATGAGGAATTGAAAGTCGACAGTCTTGTCATGTATGGCGCTCTCTAGGTATTGTATCCTTTAATGAGGAATTGAAAGTTTGAAATACAACGAAATGCTGTTTTTCCTAAGATCGGTATCCTTTAATGAGGAATTGAAAGAAGTTGTCTAGGGCGCTCTACGACTTTATCGAATAGTATCCTTTAATGAGGAATTGAAAGAATCTTGCTGAAACCCGCGCGTTTTGAAGGAAATCGAGTATCCTTTAATGAGGAATTGAAAGTTAGGGGGGACTAATAGCGACAGCGGTGGGGCTACTAGGTATCCTTTAATGAGGAATTGAAAGAACTTAACATTAGTTGCAACAGCATTAGGGGTAATGTTTTGTATCCTTTAATGAGGAATTGAAAGGTTCCTCGGAATCACTCGTTCCGTCATCCGTATCTCCTTGTATCCTTTAATGAGGAATTGAAAGCTATATTGAGCTATATGATGACGGCGAAAGAAGTGTCTAGTATCCTTTAATGAGGAATTGAAAGACAGATTGTGACATTTCACTCACCTCCTCACAAAACAGTATCCTTTAATGAGGAATTGAAAGCTATGCCAATTTATATGCCGTCTACAGCTTTGGCAGACTAGTATCCTTTAATGAGGAATTGAAAGAAGAAGAAGTGATAGTCATGCCTAACCCTACCTTTTGTATCCTTTAATGAGGAATTGAAAGATATCAGCACCTTTGTAATCGCCATAGTCCGCAATCGGGTATCCTTTAATGAGGAATTGAAAGTTAGGTTTTTTGCCTTTTGATGAAGAGCAGAAAAAGTATCCTTTAATGAGGAATTGAAAGCGGAGAATACCATTCAACTTTTGATACTGGTGTGGCGCGTATCCTTTAATGAGGAATTGAAAGCTGGACTAATCCAGCCATACTCGCCCGCGTGAACCTTGTATCCTTTAATGAGGAATTGAAAGTGTACTTACGGGTGTGGTTGACGTCGTCGAGTAAGACGGTATCCTTTAATGAGGAATTGAAAGGAGTATGGGTAGAAGGGAATATATTGTCCGTTGTATGGTATCCTTTAATGAGGAATTGAAAGTTAATACCGCGCGCTATTACAGCACGTAGTAATTGGTATCCTTTAATGAGGAATTGAAAGAATACTAGGTTGAAACCATTAAGGCCATTGAGATTAAGGTATCCTTTAATGAGGAATTGAAAGCTGACCTCGACGGCAAACACCGAACCGTCAAGCTCGTAAGTATCCTTTAATGAGGAATTGAAAGTAAGCTACTGCAGTGGCGACAAATAAGTCGCGATGCTCCGTATCCTTTAATGAGGAATTGAAAGATGAACTGCCTGAACGGGTTTGGTTTGTCAGGGTGTGTATCCTTTAATGAGGAATTGAAAGTCGTACTCTCTGTCAAAATACGTTACTAGGACAACGTGTATCCTTTAATGAGGAATTGAAAGTTTACAAGGGTGAGTGGATATGAGCAAACAGAAACAGTATCCTTTAATGAGGAATTGAAAGTTATATAGTGGTATGTTTTGTGTTTCGCTCATACTTCACGTATCCTTTAATGAGGAATTGAAAGTGTAGTTGTAGCTCTCTTCACAGCTCTCCAGGTAGCGTGTATCCTTTAATGAGGAATTGAAAGTTGAACTTTATCTCACCTACAAACCGAATGATATCGCGTATCCTTTAATGAGGAATTGAAAGTCGTATACTATTTTCAATATGTAACCTTCAAGTTTTAGAGTATCCTTTAATGAGGAATTGAAAGCTTTTGCTACTACTTGCATCATCGTATACTATTTTGTATCCTTTAATGAGGAATTGAAAGTGCCCATAAACTATGACAGGTACGTGAAAACCGTGCCGACCGGTATCCTTTAATGAGGAATTGAAAGCAAGAACCTCTGTGGTTTTGACCATGGGTTTTTAATCTCGTATCCTTTAATGAGGAATTGAAAGAACTCCTTATCAGAGAGTTTAGAGGCTAACCAAAAAGCTTGGTATCCTTTAATGAGGAATTGAAAGATACCCTCCATTGACAACGCCACTCTTACTTTCAACTGTATCCTTTAATGAGGAATTGAAAGAAAGACATGTTTTTTCACCTTTGGCCGCTGGGGGCTCTGGTATCCTTTAATGAGGAATTGAAAGTTAAGCTCTCTAAAACGCATAAGCTAAAAAAGCACAGGTATCCTTTAATGAGGAATTGAAAGGACTTGTGGTGTCGTTTGCTGGGAAGTCCAAAGTGAGTATCCTTTAATGAGGAATTGAAAGAAAACGTTCGACTTAGTCATGGATAACGATACTACGAACAGTATCCTTTAATGAGGAATTGAAAGACGAAGCCAGAAGTGGGTGTGGCAGAGTAGGTTAACGTATCCTTTAATGAGGAATTGAAAGTTTGAGGAGGAAGAGGTGACCCCCACATCAGCTTTTTCTAGTATCCTTTAATGAGGAATTGAAAGCTATCTTCGTGGCGGACGTGGATGAGTCCGCGTTCGTATCCTTTAATGAGGAATTGAAAGTCCTGAGAACTTTGCAATTTCTGAGTTTTTGGTTTGGTATCCTTTAATGAGGAATTGAAAGGTGTGTTGCAGGTATTCCTGCACGTATGGAACCCTCGTCGGTATCCTTTAATGAGGAATTGAAAGTCGGACACGTGTGTACCGTAAAAGTGCCGTATAACGTATCCTTTAATGAGGAATTGAAAGCCCTAGTGAACGGTGAGATACCACCCCTACTGGACGGTGTATCCTTTAATGAGGAATTGAAAGTTAGCGCTAGCATTAACGAATAAATTAACAAAGGGATTAGGTATCCTTTAATGAGGAATTGAAAGGGTTCCCCTACTGTCTCCTCTTTAACCGCTACCACTTTGGTATCCTTTAATGAGGAATTGAAAGTCAAAGATCACGAGATCTGCGCTTCTGTAAGCGTTTGGTATCCTTTAATGAGGAATTGAAAGCTGGTGTCGACGGAAAGGTGACGTTAGCCCCTGCCTGTATCCTTTAATGAGGAATTGAAAGTTCGCCTCAGGTGTGGGTACAATAGGTCACTGTAGACGTATCCTTTAATGAGGAATTGAAAGCAGTCATGGCACTTGACGAGGCTTATGGGGAATAGTATCCTTTAATGAGGAATTGAAAGCCAGTTTGGGTCATACTTCTTAATTGTGTATGAAGTATCCTTTAATGAGGAATTGAAAGGTAAGCACTGCACAAGCAAGATCAAATGTTTCAGCGTATCCTTTAATGAGGAATTGAAAGAAGTGGCGGAAATTGACTTTCCTGACTCAGAGCGCGAGTATCCTTTAATGAGGAATTGAAAGACTCAACGATTCCTTGAGACTGGTCGAACCAGGACCGTATCCTTTAATGAGGAATTGAAAGACGTAGTGTTCCACTTTGTCTAGGTTGCTTATCGGAACACGTATCCTTTAATGAGGAATTGAAAGCACCAGGTGGAAGGCAGGTTGCTGTTGCCACTGGACGGTATCCTTTAATGAGGAATTGAAAGTGTAGCCTTTCCTTTTCCTCTCTTGATTCGGGTAGGTATCCTTTAATGAGGAATTGAAAGTCATCGGTGTATTCAAGAGGGGGTATCCCCCTCTCGACCCGTATCCTTTAATGAGGAATTGAAAGTTATATACTTCCGTGATGTTATGTTGTTTGGTGATTGAGTATCCTTTAATGAGGAATTGAAAGGTATCCATGTCGAAAAGAACGTCGTTGTCAGCTGTCAGTGGTATCCTTTAATGAGGAATTGAAAGCCGCGCTTCTTCACATAGAAGCCGATAAGTTGCCCCCTGGTATCCTTTAATGAGGAATTGAAAGTTTTCCGTTTGTAACTCGCCCGCCCAAGCGACTTTAGTATCCTTTAATGAGGAATTGAAAGGCGTTCATGAGGAATCAGAGTGTGGAGGGTGTTGAGGTATCCTTTAATGAGGAATTGAAAGGTGTTAAGGCCTTGCTGATGTTATGGACACTGTTAGGTGTGTATCCTTTAATGAGGAATTGAAAGAGAAAGGTATATACATGTCGCAATACGCGAAAGCTACCGGTATCCTTTAATGAGGAATTGAAAGCGTTTCATCCTGGTTGATCAAACAAGGTGGAAGCGTGGTATCCTTTAATGAGGAATTGAAAGACTGCAACTGTTTCGGCTATTACATTATCAATTGGGTATCCTTTAATGAGGAATTGAAAGAACAACTCTGTACAGTTTGTTTAACGCTTGGATATCCCGTATCCTTTAATGAGGAATTGAAAGAGGAGGTGAGCATATGTTGATTGACTTTAGCACATTGGTGTATCCTTTAATGAGGAATTGAAAGGTGAAAGCGAGTAGCACGCACTCTGTTGTTTTAATGTATCCTTTAATGAGGAATTGAAAGAGTCTTAATTCCGCTTCCAAAGAATAACAGTTAATGCAAGTATCCTTTAATGAGGAATTGAAAGGATGTTGGAACACCAAAGTATAATATTCCTATCATACCTGGTATCCTTTAATGAGGAATTGAAAGAAAAGTTGTCCGTAGCCTTCTGGATTCCAGCTCCAGGTATCCTTTAATGAGGAATTGAAAGACAGCATAAATGTACTCTGAGCTAGTGTCGTCGAAAGGTATCCTTTAATGAGGAATTGAAAGATCGTTCACGCCGAAGATTATGTCCCCGTTGTTGTCATGTATCCTTTAATGAGGAATTGAAAGTCAAAGCGTTGCTTATACCATTTTTTTGCTTTTCGTATTGGTATCCTTTAATGAGGAATTGAAAGTCGGATTATGCTATTGTACCTTACCCTTGACCGAGTCAGTATCCTTTAATGAGGAATTGAAAGATACCAACGGTTTCGACGGTAGGGGTTATGTACCCCTTGGTATCCTTTAATGAGGAATTGAAAGTCTTGTTGTTCAGCATCAACGTTTTCTCTGATACTGTAAGTATCCTTTAATGAGGAATTGAAAGTTGTGTTTATCCATAATTTCCGCCATTCTTTGTTTGGGTATCCTTTAATGAGGAATTGAAAGATTTCTATGCGGAAAGTTGAAAACGCTTTATTCACGAGTATCCTTTAATGAGGAATTGAAAGTTAATGACCCAAAACGAGCTGTTGGTTACATAATAGTATCCTTTAATGAGGAATTGAAAGTAGTTGCTTTTAAACGCTCCAATTCCGCTTCCAAAGGGAGTATCCTTTAATGAGGAATTGAAAGCCTTTAACAACTGATTCAATAATTTTGTATAATTTGGTATCCTTTAATGAGGAATTGAAAGTTGCTGGTGGTGGCGCTGCAATAGCTGCCTCAATTTGTATCCTTTAATGAGGAATTGAAAGAAAGTGATGGCAATGTGGGCATGCTTTGCCTTGTATGTATCCTTTAATGAGGAATTGAAAGAAGACGAACTTATTACAGATGTTCCAAGGATTCTAAGTATCCTTTAATGAGGAATTGAAAGTCTGATTGCTGTGGCTTACTGTTTTCAATGTATTCACCCGGTATCCTTTAATGAGGAATTGAAAGGAAGGCGTGAACGGGCTACCACCAAGGTCATTACCAGTATCCTTTAATGAGGAATTGAAAGTGATTCAGATAACCATCCCTATAAAGTTGGTAGAGTATCCTTTAATGAGGAATTGAAAGGATAGCCGAAAAGTTGCATTTGCCAATTAATCAAACGTATCCTTTAATGAGGAATTGAAAGGGAATACGAAGTGCGACATGCAGTTAACGTGTATTGTATCCTTTAATGAGGAATTGAAAGTCTTACTATCAAGCACTTGAATCGCTCTAACTTTGCTTTGGTATCCTTTAATGAGGAATTGAAAGTAACGTTACGTTGGCATGTCTTTTTCAAGAAATTGTATCCTTTAATGAGGAATTGAAAGCCTTGTGGTAGCGTTATTGGGTTATGGTCTTCACTAGTATCCTTTAATGAGGAATTGAAAGGTTTTTTGCAATTACGGTCGCCTTTTTTCATTTATTTGGTATCCTTTAATGAGGAATTGAAAGCTATTTCGGAACACCAACGAGTGATGCGATTGAACTGGTATCCTTTAATGAGGAATTGAAAGAAAGCGGTAGCGTTCTGAGACACTGTCAAAGCTACGTTGGTATCCTTTAATGAGGAATTGAAAGACAACTCTAAACGCTCTAATCTAGCTACATACCGCCGTATCCTTTAATGAGGAATTGAAAGGAATGTCCAACCAGGCGGGATAATGATTATCTGAAGTATCCTTTAATGAGGAATTGAAAGTCTGTTTTCATGTAACTGTGCTTTCTTTTGAGCTGGGTATCCTTTAATGAGGAATTGAAAGGCAGAATTATTACAAGCTCTCGCGAAATCAGGTATCGTAGTATCCTTTAATGAGGAATTGAAAGTCGGTAAGGATATACCGAAGTGTGTGGATATGCACGTTGGTATCCTTTAATAAGGAATTGAAAGAGCAATGGGATTGAGAACGGTAATCAAAGTAACAGTATCCTTTAATGAGGAATTGAAAGGGCACATCAGATGTTTGAAAGAGCTAATTTTTGCGAGTATCCTTTAATGAGGAATTGAAAGAATACTGGGTTGAAACCATTAAGGCCATTGAGATTGTATGTATCCTTTAATGAGGAATTGAAAGACCCTATGTTGCTGTGGTCTTGGGTGGAATAGTAGAGTATCCTTTAATGAGGAATTGAAAGAAGGTTCTTTAACCACGAAATTCACCAAAAACTAGACGGTATCCTTTAATGAGGAATTGAAAGTAAACGTGGTTTGAAGTATGAGCACACAACCAACTAAAGTATCCTTTAATGAGGAATTGAAAGCCACAAGGTAGCGCAGAACAAAGGGCGACATGGGTCTGGTATCCTTTAATGAGGAATTGAAAGTAGGCGTGCCAACAAAAACTCTGGCACCTCATCGGCGCTTAGTATCCTTTAATGAGGAATTGAAAGTACTTATAAACATACCCACGGCGGCGGTACGCCGTCGCCGGTATCCTTTAATGAGGAATTGAAAGCTAACACCCATTTTGATTACTATCTCACAACACTTGTGTATCCTTTAATGAGGAATTGAAAGGGGACGCGGACTTTCTGAATAAGCCGACCACGGACGCTTTGTATCCTTTAATGAGGAATTGAAAGTTCTTACCCACCTAACGGGTGACGAAGAAGTTGACGTGTATCCTTTAATGAGGAATTGAAAGCCAACAACAACCCACCTTCTTAGTAAGCTAAGAACCGGTATCCTTTAATGAGGAATTGAAAGCATGGGTGTGGGAGGCGCAATCTTTTTGTTTGGCTTGCGTAGTATCCTTTAATGAGGAATTGAAAGAACGATTATTAAAAGCGTAAGGTGTGTTTTCGTTCTTGTATCCTTTAATGAGGAATTGAAAGCACTCTGGAAGCAACCTTTGTAGCTTTTCCTTGAGAGTATCCTTTAATGAGGAATTGAAAGTTTATAAGTTCTCTCATTCTTTCATGCTTTTGTCTAGGTATCCTTTAATGAGGAATTGAAAGCGTTGGTGGCAAGTGAAACCACAGATAGCAACGGCAGTATCCTTTAATGAGGAATTGAAAGTCCTCTTCTTTTTCCCCCACGTTGGACGCCACCTCTACGGTATCCTTTAATGAGGAATTGAAAGGCTAGTATCTGGAATATAAGCGCGTAAGTTCTGTTTGTATCCTTTAATGAGGAATTGAAAGTTGATAGTAACCTTCTGAACAGTGAACGCTTTGTTTTTGGTATCCTTTAATGAGGAATTGAAAGTTTCCTCAAGCTTTCGCCGTTTTTCCTCTTGTTCCTTCTGGTATCCTTTAATGAGGAATTGAAAGTAAGCGTAGGATACATTCCACGATAAATCTTTATGCTGTATCCTTTAATGAGGAATTGAAAGCCATTTTATTAACCAATTCACAACATACGTGTTTTTGCTGAGTATCCTTTAATGAGGAATTGAAAGGAACGTTATCGTTGGTGAAAATGGCGATGAGTTAGACGTCTCGGTATCCTTTAATGAGGAATTGAAAGTTTTCGCATCGCTGCATCTTATCGCGGACACCTCCGGTATCCTTTAATGAGGAATTGAAAGCCAATTGAGTATGCACCAACAAGCACTATGACAGCTGTATCCTTTAATGAGGAATTGAAAGATCATCAGCCTTGCTGTGTCAAGCGCAAAAAGCATTGCGGTATCCTTTAATGAGGAATTGAAAGTCTACGGGTAAATCTGTAAGCACTGCACAAACAACGTATCCTTTAATGAGGAATTGAAAGCCTATTGGGAAAAAGGATAAGGTTTAACAGAATAACGTGTGTATCCTTTAATGAGGAATTGAAAGTTGATTGGCAAAAGGTGTTGCGGAAATGGTTGAACCTTGGTATCCTTTAATGAGGAATTGAAAGGTGAGCTGGGATAAAGGCCTCAGGCCGAACGAACACTAGTATCCTTTAATGAGGAATTGAAAGATCCATCTCAAAATCGCTTCGTAACCTTCACCCGCTGAGGTATCCTTTAATGAGGAATTGAAAGAGATAGGTTACAGAGAGGAAAGGGCGCGTTTATTGGCAAAGTATCCTTTAATGAGGAATTGAAAGTGAGACAGCAGTCAACAATTGGGTACAAAGGGCAGGGTATCCTTTAATGAGGAATTGAAAGTCTCTCAACTCCACTTTACAACTCGAATATCTCCAGTATCCTTTAATGAGGAATTGAAAGAAGAGCGGGCGCAGCAGCTGGCTTTTACACACAACAAGTATCCTTTAATGAGGAATTGAAAGATGCATTGTGGACTTCACCAAAGCCCGCTTCCCACTGTGCGTATCCTTTAATGAGGAATTGAAAGAGAACAACTCTATAAATTGCCGAAGGCAGAAGTTCGTATCCTTTAATGAGGAATTGAAAGTTTATTTTTACACCAACCCGTGATTTTAGAACCCCAAATTTGTATCCTTTAATGAGGAATTGAAAGCTATTACCGCTTGCATTGCTGTGGCAAAGTTCGCTTCCGGTATCCTTTAATGAGGAATTGAAAGACTTCCTCTTCGATCGTTTTCCTTCCGAGGGGTTTGGTATCCTTTAATGAGGAATTGAAAGTTCACTTCTCATCACACCCACGTGAGCCCAAATATCAGTATCCTTTAATGAGGAATTGAAAGCTAACTATAGTTAGTGTAACATACGTGTTGCCTGAATTGTATCCTTTAATGAGGAATTGAAAGCAATGTTAAACCACCTTTCTAAAACAGTATCTTCCTGTATCCTTTAATGAGGAATTGAAAGTTTATCGCTTCAGGCTTCTTTGTGACTATTTCTTCAAGTATCCTTTAATGAGGAATTGAAAGCTAGTGCGGTCTGCCTTACTTCTTCAGAGATTGCAGTATCCTTTAATGAGGAATTGAAAGTTCTTTCCTCTGAGAGCTGAAGGAAGGTTACCCTGTTACGGTATCCTTTAATGAGGAATTGAAAGCCCTTTTGTCCTGGGTGACATAGTAGCCCATGTTTACGGTATCCTTTAATGAGGAATTGAAAGGGCAAGCTGATTTGGGTGCTATGGTCAATTGTGATGTGGTATCCTTTAATGAGGAATTGAAAGAAGAACACCTTCCGCTCGTGTGGGTCATACCAGTAACGTGTATCCTTTAATGAGGAATTGAAAGTTCTTTTTGTCGAACTCGAACGTACACCACTTTGTCGGTATCCTTTAATGAGGAATTGAAAGCTGTGACAGCAGTCATAAGTGCGTTCATGTCTAAGGTACCGTATCCTTTAATGAGGAATTGAAAGCTCATCTTTCTCATCCTCCTCAGGGATTACAATATCCCGAGTATCCTTTAATGAGGAATTGAAAGCTTATGTCTTTAGTATAGTTCTCCGACAACAAACCAGTATCCTTTAATGAGGAATTGAAAGATGATATGCTAACCCTGTTAACTGAAACGTTGACCCCTGTATCCTTTAATGAGGAATTGAAAGAGGTAGTAGTAGCCGACCTCGTTAGGTGTAAAGCTCGTATCCTTTAATGAGGAATTGAAAGTTGGATTTGGTATGTATTTTTGCATTAGTTTGTAGTATCCTTTAATGAGGAATTGAAAGTTGATAAGCTCCCTGATAGCCTGTTCTCTTTCCTCTTTTGGTATCCTTTAATGAGGAATTGAAAGTTTTACTCAGCTCTTTGAGTTGCTTTCTGAGCTTTTCTCCCGTATCCTTTAATGAGGAATTGAAAGTTAAGTGTTGAAACTTGTATGCTTGACTGACTTACAAGTATCCTTTAATGAGGAATTGAAAGACTCCCTTCCCATTTTCATCCGCCACATACAAGACACAGTATCCTTTAATGAGGAATTGAAAGGGACAAGAGTTAGACCGTCTCAAGTCTGTTGTGTCAGGTATCCTTTAATGAGGAATTGAAAGAAATACATTGAACACACCCCCGTTTGTGTGTGTTAAGTATCCTTTAATGAGGAATTGAAAGTGGTTGCAGGAGGGGCATGCGACAAAACCCTCTGGTATCCTTTAATGAGGAATTGAAAGTTTTCCCAACATCCCTTATGATGTAGTGGGCTTTCTGGTATCCTTTAATGAGGAATTGAAAGAGAAACCACCAACGTGGATAGAGGTGCCTGATTTGGACCCCACGTATCCTTTAATGAGGAATTGAAAGATATCCATCGCTCATTGTTTGTCACCTCCTTGTAAAAGTATCCTTTAATGAGGAATTGAAAGTGTTTGACCGATATCCGATACGCTAAGGGGGTATATAGTATCCTTTAATGAGGAATTGAAAGCTCGGGCGGATAGTGAGTACCTTGACCAGAGTGAGAGTATCCTTTAATGAGGAATTGAAAGCTTACTGTCGCAGTGATGAGGTTGAGCCACTTACCATTGTATGGTATCCTTTAATGAGGAATTGAAAGAGGAACTAAACATCTTTTGGCGTTCACTTCTAACAAGGTATCCTTTAATGAGGAATTGAAAGACTCCTACTGGTGTTCCACCTAGATTCGTGGCGGAGGTATCCTTTAATGAGGAATTGAAAGAGTGACATATACATCACCTTATTGACCACAGTTAGCTTCGGTATCCTTTAATGAGGAATTGAAAGACTCCCAATCGGAGTATATGGCAACGTGTCCACTCCTGAGTATCCTTTAATGAGGAATTGAAAGACAAGAGGTGAATAAACATGCCCGAAATTGAAACACGGTATCCTTTAATGAGGAATTGAAAGAAGTTCATCAGAAACCATGTGTGAGTACCTTTCAGGGTATCCTTTAATGAGGAATTGAAAGTGCTTTATCGGTTCGAGTTTGTTGTCAAGCGCGCGTGTATCCTTTAATGAGGAATTGAAAGGCAGTTCTTACAAATCATACCCCTTTGCCCCCTTTATGTATCCTTTAATGAGGAATTGAAAGCCCACCTTCCTCATCCCTTCCCCTTTACATATATTCGAGTATCCTTTAATGAGGAATTGAAAGTTATGAAAGAGAATGATAGCCTGATTCGACTTTTCGTATCCTTTAATGAGGAATTGAAAGTATCCCACGCTCACCACCAATATTTCGTCAACCGAGGTATCCTTTAATGAGGAATTGAAAGGGCACACTTTACCAACACTCATCCCTGACCCCCTCCTATGGTATCCTTTAATGAGGAATTGAAAGTCAAGTGTCCCTTAATTTCCCTAGTGGCACAGGCGTTTTGTATCCTTTAATGAGGAATTGAAAGTGAAATAGAAGCATGGATTGCACCAGCATAACTTATTGTATCCTTTAATGAGGAATTGAAAGCTGGCACGACTTTGACTCTAGCTGGTTTCAGTAGTGGTATCCTTTAATGAGGAATTGAAAGTGAGTTCGGCGAACTCGTCCGCGGAGTACACCTTGGTATCCTTTAATGAGGAATTGAAAGACAATAGTAGTGCCAAGGACGTTAGGTGCCAACGGTGCGGGTATCCTTTAATGAGGAATTGAAAGACTGCTAATGGTGCGGCTGGTGGGTCTAATCCACTTCCAGTATCCTTTAATGAGGAATTGAAAGCTTGGGCTGCCCATGCACACATAGCATGAACAAGCTAAGTATCCTTTAATGAGGAATTGAAAGTCTCCCTCTTTTACACCAACCCTGTTTTTTGGAACGTATCCTTTAATGAGGAATTGAAAGATGTATCACCCGACGCTAGTTTTATGTTGATTCGGGTATCCTTTAATGAGGAATTGAAAGTTCAAAAAAGTGTATTTTGTGCTCAATGTTTAACACCTTGTATCCTTTAATGAGGAATTGAAAGAGTTTGCTGATTGTTCCGCTTAGACCTTCATGAAAGTTTGGTATCCTTTAATGAGGAATTGAAAGTTTGCGATATCGATTATCCGCCTCTCAGCCCCTAGTGTATCCTTTAATGAGGAATTGAAAGGCACCACCAGTCCCTATAAAGTTTGATGCCAATGGTGTATCCTTTAATGAGGAATTGAAAGACTTTTTTATTGAGTATAGGCTTATCAGGATTAGAATAAGTATCCTTTAATGAGGAATTGAAAGCGGCACAGCAAATAGCGGATGCTGTGAGGAAAGACTAGTATCCTTTAATGAGGAATTGAAAGCCGATACGTGGGAAGGTGTTACTCGTATCATTACACGTATCCTTTAATGAGGAATTGAAAGGTTTCTGCTGTTAGTTATACCTATTTTTGCCGTAATCGGTATCCTTTAATGAGGAATTGAAAGTATTCATCCAGACACACCACTGATTTTCGGTGTCAAAAGTATCCTTTAATGAGGAATTGAAAGTAATCGTAAAAGAAATAGCCCCTTCCGATTCGACGGTATCCTTTAATGAGGAATTGAAAGTAAACAAAGCCGTAACAATAAAAACAAAGAACACAAAGTAT
>Ga0208549_100474_pt1 | contig 17034 bp, 27 predicted proteins | sample BED_host_MetaG_FD_187135 | JGI IMG/M metagenome (GOLD analysis project Ga0208549, IMG submission 187135) | Hot spring microbial mat communities from Yellowstone National Park, Wyoming, USA - BED_host_MetaG (SPAdes) (version 2) | ecosystem: Environmental > Aquatic > Thermal springs > Hot (42-90C)... | reverse complement strand
TATAAATTTCTGGAAGCAATTTTGACGCATCTATGCTAAAAACAACCTCCCTGTTGAAGATTTGAGAAATTGTATTTTCTATATCTTTTATCATCCAGATTTAAATTATTTATTGCGACTATTTAATTATTTGTAAAAGGATAGGCAAAAAGCCTCCAACCTTTAGGTATAAGATGAATTAACAAGTGTAGATAAATCATCATGATAATCATATAGAATATAGTTGCTATTATCATGTGATATTTTCCCCCAAAGTATGGAAGAAGGGTTCTTGTTCTCCCACCCGATTGGAGATTAATGGAACTGATTCTTAAAAAATAGAGTGATTGTGGGCATATGGTTATTGAGATTGGAATTATGCCTGACCTTATGTACCTCCTTATAAACGTGAACCACAAGAATAATGTATGCTATGTTGTAAATAGAATTTCGGGATATTACTCACAAGTACTCATGGAAAGGTTCCCAGGACTCAAAAGGAAACTTCCAACCCTGTGAGCACATTCAAAATTAATTTCTTTCATGAGTGTGGTGACACTTGGGTATGTGAATTAATGCATAAAGGAACAGAAAGGGTGATAATGATTTAAAGGCAATTGAATCTTTCAACTTTATTGAGGCCGTAAAAGGTCTTATTTTTATATTTTGGTACGAACCATGAAGAAAAGAGTCAAGGACAATATTGAATATGAGAGATAACAATAAGTAAATGAAACGGCAGAAAAATAAAGTTGTGTTAAAGCGCTATAACGCATTATTGCGCAGCAAGAGCTAGGAAATGATTGTGGGAGTTAAAATGGCATTGGCGAATATACACAGGCACGGGCGCAAGGGTTTCTAATAGAAATACACTGAATTCTCCCTGGCTTCTGGAGGTGATGGCGTGAAGATACCACAAAAATATCGCCTTATTATTTATAAGACAAGGGAGCTTGGAATCGAAGATGCACAGGCCGTCAGGCTGATTCAAGTCTACAAAGACGAATTCGGGTCCGAACCTCGTTCATTTGGAGATCTTCTGGAGGCGGTGAATGATCTGCGATTACCTGCTTATTACGGAAGATCCGAATGAAGCTGAACTTTTTCTGAAGGCAATAAGGGACGAGATGGATGGTTACGTGTTCATCCTTACGGAGGAGGAAAAGTGGGGCTACCCCTTCGAGATGAAAGTGAGCAGTTGCATAAGGGAAGGGAAAATATGACAATGTGGGCTAGAGAAATGACCCCAATTATCAATATCATGGCAAAGAGGAATTTTTTTATTAATGAAATTCCTGAAAAATATAAATCCACTACTGTTCTACGGAATCCGTATTCAGTACCCCTTTCGAATTTTTTTATTAAGAAAATTCAGAAAATAAAAATAAGGGCTGTTCTGGAGGCCTCGGAAAAAAGCGAAAAAGAAGGGAAGGAATTAATTAATTTAATAATTAAATTAATTAGGGTGTCCCATCTTATGTAAAATGAAAACAATTTTCAAAATAATATTACTCAGCTCATTAAAGAGATCTGAGCCTGCATGAATGCATTAAAATTATTTATTGGAATCCCCTGATCAAGCACACTTAAGAAGATAGACCCTTTATAGGCGAACCCATAGCTTATATTAAGATTAGAAACAAAGGAATACTTAAATCCCTTAAAGGTCAAATTATGTCCAGAATATAAATCAAGTGGTGCTGAGGTGAAGTTAATAATATTCGATACGGCACCATTGTAAAATTGTGAAGACAAAGAACTGCTTGGAAACTTGTAAACTGCAATGTATATGGTACCCGAACCATTGGTACTGTTTAAATAAACCATCTGGACCAAAACCAGAGGATATAGGGAGTTATAATTCTTAGTTAGACGGAAATTTTTAGATGTGCTATTCAGATAATAAATATACAAATTTAAAATAATAACTTTGGACTCACTGAGAGTTGTATTTGTAAACTTCTGTGCTGTGCTCAGTGGGATAAATTCAAATCTAGGGCCCGTAAAGTGGGGTAAAACAACAACCACAGAAACAACCACAATCACCACTACTGTTACAGCTATAATTGAATATAAAATCGGTTTTCTGAATCTTGGTTTACGTCCAATTCCTGGAGGTACATTAATACCATTCTTCTTTGCATCTGAATTGACCATAGTTATCCCCCTCTACGGCATATAAGTATGCTTCCAATATTTGAACATATCCCCAATATAACATATGATTGTATGTTTATCTTGAAGTATGAGTCATTATAAGATACATAATCATATGCAAATATCTTAGCATTTAACATTTATGTGACCCCGCTGATAATCATACCGAAGTAAGCTGAGGGATATAGAAACTTGTAGCAATGCTAACTATAGCGACGAATATGTTTGGAACAGTCCATTCGATTGAGGGTGCATATATTGTAAAGGTAGTATTCTGGTCAGAGTAACTGGTGTCGTTATTCCAGTAAGTGTTCCCAGTACCCGGAAGGTAATACCTGTGCCAAAAGCCTTTAGTATCATAAACATCCACAACATTGTTTCCGCTCCATTTTAATGGGAGCCATGTAATGAATGGATTCGGGAGTAAGCTGACCCAGGAGGCGTTGAACCATATGTATCCATAGGATATGGATGTGGCATTCGGATAGTACCATAGCCAGACTATTACGCTAGCTGAGAATATGGTATAACCTGGAGTATAATTATCACCTAGAAAGAGGCCATCTAGGCCATCTTCGAAAAGTTCGTAATACTCTGTGGATGCTGTGCCACCAACTGCATTACCATATATGGGATCCATTGAAGAAGAAGGCCTAATCATCTCAAAGGATAGGAATACCGCAAGGGTCTCAACATCCGCCGTTATATTATTACCCAGCGGCATTAATGTAAAATTCCACATCCCTATAGTCATGTTATTTTCGAGTTCGTTGCTGCCGTTGAACAAGTAGAGATGTGTATAATTCCCTGTTTGTAATAATAGTTCATTGACTGTGGAGTTTATTCCCACCAATGTTCCCCCATTAGACGTTATCATGAAGGCGTTTCCAGATGAAATCAATGAAGTGTAGTTTGGCAAAACATAGTACCCTGGGATGGACAGGATGTTGTTGAAAGCTTCCAACACAATTTCTGGTGGAGATACCCATGAGAAATTTGTGTCATTTAAGCTTAATTGTTGGACCTCGCTTGATAATCTATCCTTCAATATGCTGTACTCGGATTGAACTGGCTGTGAAAATCCCAATTGACTGAAAGACAAGAGAATCAGGATGATGGAGATAGCCAATATAATTGATTTTCTTATCATGATTTATTCATGAACATTCATATATATATTGTGCAATTACTGACATTGGGACATAAGAACCCGTTATGGAAATTGAGTATGCCCCAGAGGGAACTGTGAAGTTGACGTAGTATAAATACCTAGGATTCAATGTTATCACCTGACCTGATTGCATCAATGTGAATTGGAGAAGGGCTGAGACGAAAGCTGCGACAATGATAATGATCACAACAAGCTAGAACAGTTCTTCTCTTGATTTTTTGGAGCCGGCTTTGCGGAGCCGGAAGATTGCATGAAATTATGATTTCTATTTGAATATAAATATTTACGTGGGGGTAGTGAAATGGATGAATTCGTGGCAGGGTGGGGATGATAAAATATATTGAACAAGGATGGGAATTCGTTGCGAACATAAACTCAAGGGAGGCAATAATCAAGGTGCCTAGTAGATAGGCGTTCCATCTCTCGATCAGGCCTGCACAGGTAAAAAATCACTTTCAAAATATGGTTATAAGGTCAAAATAAAAGGTCAAATTTGCGAGATAAGGTATCAGGTAGTGTAATTTATCGTCCTTATCATTGCAGCCCCTTACAATACTTATAAAGAAAGAAAAAGAAAAAAATTGCTAAAAAATCTTTTAGCTACTATTCCAGCTCAGATATTATGTCATTAGCGAGTTCCTGGAATGACTTGCGACTTGTTCCAAATTGTGCCGCTTCGCCTGTCTTAGAATCCCAGTATTCATCAGTAAATTTGTCACCAATTGTACTTAATACTGCTCTGAACTGATCTGCTGATGGCAACTTGCCGAGATTAGGTCTCCTAATTAATAATGTAGGAAGGAAGATATGTAAGGAGTATATGCCTGGAGTCTTTAGTAACACGTATCTTTCCGGTTCAGATTTGGCATCTGGACAATTGGAGAAAACGGCGGACCAGAAGTTCTTCAATAGTTGAATCACTTGACCAACAGTCAATCCTGCGGTTGCCGCGTATTCTATAACCGGTAGCAAGGAATCCGTGAAAGATCCTTCTGAAACTGCACCTTCACTTGTGTTGGGTAATGCTATGAGGCCATACCATGGACTAGAAGGATCGTCTCTAAGAGCGCGAGAGATGTAGATTTCATATGGAATATACTCGCGTTTTTTCTTTTTCTCAATAGGGGTGGAGTACCCGATGGGCCCAACATCTTCCTGGTTCTTTTTGAAGATATATTCGTGGGCCAGGTCTGTTCTCATGCGCTTTTGTTCCTGATTTATTGTATAAAATTGAGACGCTTCTTCAAGTCTTGGGTCCGATGGACCCTTTTTGCTATCCCAGAACAGAATAGACACAGGAATCTCGTATTCAGAATCCGGTAGCAGCCAGCCCTCTTTCAATGCTTCTGAAAGGCCATCGGTTCTGTGCTGTCCATCCGCTAGCCAGAGGAGCGGTCCATGTTCGTCAGCTTCTGATGGTAGTTCGTAAATTCCAGGCTTGATTGGATTGGGGAATCTATCTGGTTCTCTGACGTACAAAAGAATCGCTGTGGGAGATATACCTTTATTCCCGTCGCCTACAAACCGTCCAAATCTTCTACTTCTTGTTTTCTGCAATGCTCTCTGATATCCATCCGGGTTGGAACTGGAGAAGACATCTACAGATATGACACCCTTTTCATACAGCCTGGCGAGATCTTTGGCAGAAATCTTCCCTACGAGCAGTTTCCGTCCGTGCTGGTGGGCTTCTACGGCATTGATCACTGGTGGAAGCTCATTAGTTTTTGATTCTATCATGTTTTTCACCTTGCCTCTTGTATCCTTTTATTGTATTTAAGATTTTAGGATCAGATTCTATGATTTGAATTTAAGATTCAGATATAGGATTACACAATAGTCGAACCTCGTTACACACCTTGGACAAAATAACACAACCATTCACGTTAAAAGTATGCATCTTTTGATCCCTGGAATACATTGTTTGACATGGCTTAAAATACCCTAAAGCAGAAGTTTTGTAACTGATCATTATAGAATGTACTAATAAAAGAATGATAGGGACTATCCCTTCCAAGAATGGAAAGGTTATCTTTTAAGTTTAGCGTGTCCCAGTTTACGTCAGACAACGACATCTGAAATGATTATGGCACTTTGAGACAGAATGCAAAGATGAATTGATGGAAATGTTCAGTAAGAGGTATCCTTAAGAGTACACAAAATTCACAACACTATCTTTAACTACCAGTCTTCCATTGTTTTAATTGAGAAGATGGTAGTTAAAATCTATCCTAGGACACATTTTAAACCAGAGGCATCCCAGGAAACAATGGTACCAACCTAAGAATATTGAGTATTCACGATTTGCCTTCGTGCTATTTGAGTACGTGTACAATTTTGTAGATGGTTAGATCCCCTAATTAGAGACAATATTGTGTTCTGACAACCTCTCAACCCTGAAGGATTTGAGATTCCTGATTCAACGACTATTTATCCATCATGCAGTCCAGAGGCGTTACTACATCTCACACCCATTTTTATAGGCTTATCAGGCGTTAATTCTCCACTCCCCATGGGTACTGGTTCTGTAAGATTCTCAGAATTATTAAACAATTCGAAATTCATCTCCTCCATAATGGCTGAAATTTTATCGCTTCCCTCAAACTCCTATCGTTATTATAAAGATTATAAAAAGTGGATATTACCTAATGTTTTGCCTGTCTATCGCTCTCTCTCTAACTCTCTCCACAAAATGATCTATCATTTTTGAAAATTCACCGGTAAAGTAATTTTGTTCATCTTCATTATCAGGATCTGGTAATTGCTGGAAAATACTCTTTGATTGAAATTCAATACCCATGATCTGAGAAAGTGCTTTAATTTGGCCTTTGGTTGGAAGGCCGTTCAAGGCCCTATTTATTTCTTCGATAGTAATAAAATGCTTGTCGGATTTTCCTAATAAAGCTCTCATAATGGGACTTGCCATCAATCGGACTGGAAAGAAACCTCTTCTTGGAAATTTTCTTTGATCTCCCTTTACCCAGGAATTGATATCCTCCTTCACTAGTCCTAACATTGAATAAAGCAATAAAGAGTTAAAGTAATTAGTAAACGCTGACCAATTTAAATCAAAATTTTTCAGTACATAATGAGAAATGGAGATCTTTTCCCCAATTACTATTTTAAAATCTTTTTTTGAGTCATCGTATTCTAAGCTAAATAATCCACTCTTAGATAGAAATTCTTTTGTCTTACTGTCTCTAAAAGGCTCATTATTATCAATGTCTTGGCTGTAGAAGAATTTGTCTGGTTCGCTTGTAATATATAACATGGCAACCTCTTGTACAACGTTTTTAACGTTAACATATCTGTTATATCCAGATAGCAAAGAGACAAAATATGAGATGTTTTTAGAATAATATTCTCCTAATCTTTCGTGATCAGCCGACCTAAGATATTTGTCTAGATCATCTATAAAAATATCGAGGACACTTATGCCTACTTGACATTGTTTACATATTGGCTCGGAACTATCGAATTCATACTCCCCACATATCTTGCATCTCATGGCAACCTCACAACTGGGCGATCCATCCCCTTTTTTACTACTGTTATTATTATTGTGCAATTATGTTTTTTCCCAAACTCATTTGCGAAAGCTAGAATCTTGTCGCGCCTCTCCTCGTCAAAATATTCATATATTCCATCGCATAGTATTAGAGGATAATTAGGAGCATAGACATTTGCCAAAGCCAGTTGAAGAGTAAGTGCAATTGTGGCTTGTTCGGATCTACTAAGGTTCTGGGTTTCCAATATCCTATAGCCGTTATCTGTTTTTTTCCTTGCAATTATATTAAAATCCGCATCCACATAAATATCTAAATCGAACGACATCTCTTTGAGTATTCCCTTGATGGATTTATTAAATTCTTCCCTAAGCTTATTTTTTTCAGTTTCTATTAACTCTAGGAAGTGGGATTCAATATCTGAAAGAGCTGGCATTACACCTTTGTCAAATATATCAAGTGTCAGCGATTCAACAGGATAACTCGACCCAAATATATTAATTTGAGAATACTTTTTATTTATTTCCAAATCCTTTATTTCAGATTCGAGGGATTTTATTTCTCCTTGTAAAGCCTTTATCTTATCAGTGTTGTCCCCAGATATGACTAGTATCAACTCGTCTCTTTGTCTTATTAAGTCGGCCTTCTGTTCTTCCTTTTCCTTAAGTTCCCTCTCAATTTCTGCTAAGTCTTGAATGTATTGCTTCAAATCGTCTTTATTTCTGTTTAAATATATTTCAATTCCAGAAATTTGTTGTGAAAGAAACTCCTTTCTTTTATTGATCTCTTTAAGAGTACCTAGTTTTCGTGTAAGTTCTGAAATTTTGGAATCTAAAACCCTTATCGCTTTATCCTTTTCATCTGCGATCCTTTTAATCTGTTCGGAGTTTATCTCACTTGAACCACACAATGGGCAGAGAACTTTGTCTGAGTGCTCCCCCTCAAGCATCGCATATGTGCGCTCGAGAATATCGTATAAAAATTGTTCTTTATATCTTTCTTTTTTAAAGACCTCTATTTCTTCTTCTATCTTTGGAATATTATTTAAGTCAGTCTTATTATATTCTTCTAGACTTTTTTTAAAACTCTCAAGCTTCCGTTCACTTTGTTCAATATCATTCTTCAATTGGTCAATTTGTAATCCTTCATTTCTTTTCCTTTCAAGGAGCCTCTCAATAACTCCTGACAAATCGCCTATCGAGCTATTCATTTTGGCCACTTGGCTATTTATTTCCAGCACAAGCTTTTCTCTATTTGGATCTTTTCGTGCCTCCTCATTGATTTTCTCCTGAAGAGCCTTTTGTAGTTGCCTTTTTTCCTCCAATGTCTTCTTCTTTTCGTTTATTTTCCGCTGGGTTTCTGCATTCTCTTTAATCATTCGATTTAATTCTTGAATTTTCACTAAGAGTTCTTTTTTCATGTCCCTTGCCTGATCCACAATGTCATCGTATCTTGGAATCATTTCATTGAAACCTTTTAAGTAATCACTAATCTTCTCTGAAGTTGTGCGGGTTAGAATTCGAATAATCCAACTAACATCGCTTAAAACATTTGTTATAACAAATCTGGGATTAGACCCTTTAAATCTTCCATTTCGGGTAATTATGGCAGTCTCATCAATCAAATCTCCTTTCAATTTAATTTTTGCTGCATCACTACCTAATCTGATTAGCCCAAGACTAGACTTAGTATCATCTTGAAGGATTCCCAATAGTTTTTGTTCCTCAGAAATTCTCGAATCCCGATTTGAATCATCATATGATATTGCGGCTGCAATAGCCCTTATGATAGAAGATTTTCCTACAGAGTTATCTCCATATATCAATGCGAGCCCTGAGTCTGGGAATTCGTAACTGGATCTTACTATGCACTGAACATTTTCTATATCAACTTTCATTTATATCACTCCTAATTCTCCTCCTTGATGACTTTCGTAATCTCAGAAATTACCATGTTTTGAATTTCTTCTGGGGTTAATCGGTTCTTTTTAATCTTTTCTTCAATGGATTTTATACAATTCTGACTTATCTTTTTTCTAATGACTTGAGTGTCTGTCATAATAATTCCTCCCGAATGTATATCCTGTAAAAGTTAAACCATGGTAATCCATTCTCCCTTTCCTTTTTCTCATCTAGCACCTTTCTAAGCTTATCCAAAACGCCTTTCTCCAAAGCCGCGACATCATAAATCTCAATACAACCCCTTGTTCTTCCCGCGCCTATTCGCTTACTCATCGAAATGTCTTCGGAGTCCAAATATTCTGGAACAAATCTTAAAAGCGCAAAATCCTTAGGAATTATTATCAACTTTTCCTTCTCCTCGTCATTTAGCTTTTTCTTTAAATTTTCAATTAGTGGGGTCTTACCATTTCTTCCTTTATGCAAAAATCGTCTGCAATCGTTTGCACAACTGTCTCTGTACTCCTTAAAATAAATTTCAACCTCAAGCTGCCCAGAATATGGGAACCTTCGATCTTTTGATTCTTCTAAGTTGGTATTCATCAGTACTCACCCATCATATCTACCACTTCTAATAAAATTTCGTGTTCAACATCTCTCAAGGAATTAATCTCCCCCCTATCTATTTTCGAGTCAAGAGATTTTAAAACTTTAGTTATATCAACATCAAACTTACCATTTTCCAAGGATATTCTAGAGAACTCCTTCAGCTGTGCTTTGGTTAATGCTGGAATTTGAATCTGATAAAGTCTCGAGACCAGGGCGGGATCCACCATTTCAGGTTTATTGGTTGTTGCAATAACCAATGTGTTCGAATGATCTATATCATCAAGTAAATGAAAAACAACTGAATTAATCGAGAAATGCCATTCCTTTGAAATGTTCAAATCTCTGCTCATCAACGTACTTTCAATGTCATCAAATATTATTATTCTCTTTTCTGGAAGATTATTTTCTGAATTCGCGGTAAATGCTTTTTTTAGTTTTTCTTCTGCTTCTCCCCATCTGGGTGAGGCAATATCCGAACCGTCCAGAAAAAGAATTTTCACTGGAACACCCATGTTGATATTCGCTGCCGCTTGTTTTGCTATCTCAGTCTTGCCATTGCCAGGTGGGCCATATAAAAGAAATCCCGAAAATTTCAATTGAACATCATTTTTAAACATATAATCAGCTATCTTCACAATTTTCTTAACTATTGCTTCTTGGTAACTTAAGAGTTTTTTGTTAGCTTTTATATTGCTTATTTCCATTTTGATCTATCTCCTAAGTCAATCTTGTCCTAATATTTTCTCTCATTCGTGTTAGGTATTCAGCAATATCTGGTGAAATTAGATACTCTGTATCATTATTTTCATTTTTTTCTACCTTAATAGTTGCCTTTTGTATATAATCTGGGCTAAGATTACTAAGATTTGTTATAATAGTTCCATATATATTACCAATTCCTCTTCTTGGCTTCAAGAATCTGCTTGTCTTTTCCAATGAAATTTTATTTTCACTATTTCCAATTATTATCGACAACAAGATAACCCAAGGTTTTTTAGGTACCACAGGCAACCTCTTAATTTCATCTTTAGAATTACATTGTGAATACCTTATCATAAGTGGCAATATTGCATAAAAAGTAATTGCATGGCCGTATCTTTGTTCCGATCGTTCAGGGACAGGCATTTTATCGTATGAATTTCTTAAATTAACAATAACCTTCCCAGCAAGAATTTTTGGAGTGGTCCCACTATTAATCGATCTGGCGTCCCAGTCGACTAGGGCACCCTCTGTAAACTCCTCGAGTACTTTTAACAAGTTCAATTTGGTCTGGACTTTTTTCATAAAAAGCTCTAGACTTAATTCGTCGTTTCTTGAATCTATGAATTGTTGAAGAAAGAATTTAATTGCATTTTTATAAGTTCTAAGTAAAGAATCCTCTTGTATTGCAAAAGCAAACTCTCTTAGGATTTTAAAGACAGTTTCTCTCTCGACGGAGGGATTATTTGATAATTGTTCTTTGGCATCCTCAAAAAGAGAAATGATATGTTCCCTTAGTCTTTCACAATCGTTACATCTGGGGGCACCAGTAGGGGCTTTGGCTCCACATAAGATACAAAAATTGGACTGTGTCAATTTTAGCACCCAATCATTATTATACTATAGTAGATAAACATTATGATACTATTTAATTGTATAACCATGAAATGATAACAATTCCTCCTTGAATCAAGGAAAAGTAGATATTATTTATCGAAATGCAGCCTATTGGTTAATATGAATAGCTTAGAAAACAAAAAAGGATGGGCACTCCTTTCTGGTGGTAAAGATAGTACGTTAGCCGCCTTTGAAATGAGTGAAAAGGACAAATTGGAAGGAGTTATATACATTGACACTGGCATTGGTTTGAATGAAACAAAGGAATATGTGGAGGATCTTTCTCATAAATTTGACTGGAGTCTCAAAAATTTCAGGGGATATATTAGTTACGATACTTGGGTTCTAAAACACGGGTTCCCAACTCCAGCAGGGCATAGCCAAATCATGCACATATTAAAACTTGATGCAGTGAGAAAATTTATATCCTGGTATAAAAAGGAGAAAGGACAGATTCCACTTCTTTTTTCTGGAGTGCGAAGCTCTGAAAGTACAAGGAGATCTGGATGGGCAAGAAGATTTCAATTTTATCAGGGTGCGTACTGGGATTGCCCAATATTTCACTACACGGACCAGGAGGTATGGAATTTACATTATAAATACCAGATACCAATAAATAGTGCTTATGGAATCATTGGAAAAAGCGGAGACTGCCTCTGTGGTGCCTTTGGTAATTTGGTAGAAAAGAAACTTATAGAGAAATTTTATCCTTATTTGGCAGAACATATAGATTATCTAGAAAAAAACACACAATCTAAAAAATTTAATATTTGGGGAAACACAAACCAGCCGATTTGTGCATTGAAGGGAAAGTCCAATTCCGAACATCTTCTTTGCAGTGAGTGCTCCCTGAAAACATATCAACTTGTTTCGTTTAAAGGTTCCGAGATTGCGCCTGCAATTAGACACAATTGAATGGACTATGCCTCAGCTACCCGATAAGTGGGTTTCCAATAGGTCTCCTTGGGAATATAAATCAATGGCAAATAATCTTTCATCGTTTGAATATAATTAACCAGTTATTTTAACATTTTCATACTTTTCACGTTAAGCGTCCTGATAACACGTAATTCCACCCTCCAATCAGTTTCAAGGTCGCAGTATTTCTAGATTGTAATGCTTACTAAATGTTATCCATCTTCCATGCTTGGAGAATGCGTATAAACGTTCATTTTTTCATTTCACTCATTTTTCAGATTGGGGTTGAAATTTCAAATACCCGGTCCGGAATTTTTTGATGTGATAAACATGAAAAACAACGGATTCGTGAAGGAATACGTTATCGGGAGGAAGGACAAGTTCGACCTAGATTATGCGATATTCAAGAAGGCCATGGAAGAGGCTGAGACGAAGGAGGATATGATAAACTAAATAGAGAAAAAGATGCAGTACGTCATTTAAAGGGTAGAGAGCGAGAGGGCAAAGACGCTGATGGAAGAGATGGATCTTCTTTGAGATACTTCAATTTAACTATTTTGTAGATTCGACTTTTTTATTATTTTCAACTTTAATAGTATATTTTCTCAACTCTTTTACGAATCTATTGATTGTAAGGGCAAGACACAGATAACTGGCAATAGTATATCCTATTGCAAAAATGTTATAGAATATTGGGAAAGTAAATTCTGCATGAAAAAATACTTCCAGAAAATATTTTAAAGGCAATATCTGGAAAAATTATAAGAACTATCCATATTCCAATCCACGAGATCCATAATTGAAAAAAATAATCTGGTAAATAAAATCCGAGGGGATTAAATGCTTTTATAATTTTCTTATTTTTGATTGCATTATACCAAGCATCAGTTATTATTATGCTTACCCTCCTTTTTGTTTGATCCCCTAAGAATTTTCCGATCCCCATAGCGCTTAGATATTTGCTGAAATGCTTCTTGTTTATAGTTACGGACCTGTCATACTCAGTGAGAAATAATAAGGAGGATATATAAAAAACACCGTTAATATATTCCTCCGAAGGGGTGAAAGTTTCGTTCGTGCTATCCATCAAATTGAATATATCCTGAGAGATTTTCTTAATATATTTTAAATGATTTATATAACTATTTAATTCCTCAATTAAGCTCTCGCGCCTTATTTTTTCACTCTTTTCTGCCTTTACTCTAATTTTATCATCATGATAATACTGCAAAAACGCCATTTTCATATTTTTATAAATGCCGCCGATAATCGTCGAACTACTTTCAGGATCTTTCCCATTAAATAAGCTAAGATATTCAAGTGTCTTATTCCTGCTATCTCCAACAAGCTCATTAATCAGTTTTTCATTAGTTATCTTCCGTGTATCGTAATTTAATCCTAATTTTGATATAAAATAAATATATAACTGATTAAAAAAGAAAAAACTTTTAACAAAGTCCTTTTTATCTGATTTTGTCGCATCTTTACTGAAATTCCGAAAATAATTATCATACAAGTACTTCGCTAATTGATCATAAGCACTTTTGTGACCATTGTTGAAATAAATTAAGCTGCTTGCAATTTCACCATATAGGTCGTGCTTTACCCTTAGAGACTCAAGTATCATTTTCCCTTTATCCGTCTCCTTCCCCGAAATTAACATATAAATTGTGGCAAATAACAAATTTTCAGGGTGAGTATTAGATGTTTCACTAGGCACATACTTATCTAAAAAGATGTCGGCTACTTGGATAATAAAATGGGCGTATGCTAACTCTTCCTCTTGGTCCTTGAATGTCATGCTATAATCATTATATACCTTCGATTTATAAAAGATCTTTTAAGTATTTATATAAGATACCGTTCACCGCGTACACAATAAGGGCAAGGAAGATCATTGTTGAGGAGTTCATTCAACAGGAAGGGAGGCCTCCGAATGAGTTTGAACTTCAGGACCTCCTCAAGATGGTCGTTGTGCCCTTTGGGATACTGAAACAGCAAAACGGAAATTCTCATTCTAATTCATTGGGAGATATTGTGAAACAACATCCTGAGCTCTCAATTGAGGGGGATAAGATAGTGATGAGGAGATTGATAAAGCCCACAGAGGTTTTCCATAAAGTAAGAGACGAGCTCAAATAGAGGGGATGGGAGTATATAGCCCCGAAGCATGTTAGCGGGGATAAGTGGGAGCCCGGTCATTTCGAGCTGAAGTAGGTGGTAAAGGCATGAACAGGGATCACTTCTTTTCTATTCTCTTCAATAATTCTGCTATCACATCATTCAGAGAATCCACTCTAAGCTCGAACTTGAGGGCCCGAAGCTTTTCGTATGTCTCCCGACTAACCGATATCTGCGGATATTTCTTCTCGCTGTGGCGCCTCATTCCTGATAGTATCAACAACCATGATAAGTATATTATATCGAGACATTCGAGATTATCGATACACTAAAATAGAGGGGGACCATCATGTCAATGATGTCTGCCGATGGAAGGAAAATAATGCAGGTGGTTCCCCACGAAGACAATTACCAGAGGTTCAGGAAATTGAAATTTGCATTGGAGAAAGATTCGTTCGATGAGGTCATAAAAACGCTTCTTGATGGATACGAGAGGGAGGCGATGAAGGCATGATGGTGATCAAGGTTGAAAAGAAAGGGAAGCTAGTGAAATCTTGGTCTTTCGACAAAGTCGATAGTGTGACCGAGCAGTCCGTGATCGAGGCCCTGGAAGACGTTTATACTACGATAAACAGGTTCGGGAAGGAAAGGGGAACCGCGGAGGTGGAGGTATGATAGTTAAGGATGAAATTGAGCGGATAATAAGGCGGAATGGACTGAGACATGTATCTGCATCCATACTTGACGACGGCGCATTCAGGGTAAGCACATACAGGAGGGAGTATCTCTCCTATTACATGAGGCACCTTGAAGAGAGGAGGGAATACGGCAGGAATTATTACTGGAAGAACAGGGAATACATTCGCAAATACCAGCATGAATATTACATGAGGAGAAGGTACGGGACATCTCATTCCGGCGGGAATGATAGTAACACCTTAGATCATAAGAAGCTTGCAAGGGCAGTGGTTTATGCATATTCTCTTAAGGGAATCAAATCTCCATGAACAATGCATTGGAAATATCACTTCAGCTACTGAGTTTCTTCGGATATGAGACATGGATACTTTCAAACACCCTGGAAAGAGATGACCTTGTTATAATGTATACCCTGGAGGACCTCGTTCTCCTGAGGGCAGAATCAGAGGAAATGCCCCTTGGAAGGAGCAGTAAGCCGTGTAGGATTAGCTACTTCTCACTGAACAGGGAAAGGATTCTGGAATATGCATCCAGATCAAAGGAAAAAGAACCTGTGAGTGAGGCGTCTTCTGTTTATGATAATCTTCCGGAGGACGTGTGGGCGAGATGAATAAGACTGGAATATAATGGACTGACTTCTCATGGAACCCCGTTTCCGGTTGCAGCAAGGTTAGCAAGGGATGCAAGTTCTGCTACGCAGAAACATGGGCTAAAAGATGGCACAGGTCTTTCGAAGTGACACTCCATCCTGAGAAGTTGAGGGAAGTGGAGAAAATCCCTGCGAGGTCAAAGGTATTCGTCAATTCCATGAGCGATCTCTTCCATACTGAGATTCCAACAGCTTTCATCAATCAGGTTTTCGAAGCAATCAGGAAGAGACCAGATGTCATATTCCAGATCCTCACCAAAAGGCCAGATGACATCAGGCTGCGGGCAAATACAATCGACCGGATACCGGACAATGTGTGGCTTGGCTTGAGTGCTTAGATGAAGAAATACTTAGCGAGGGCTGAGATATTGAAGCGCGCTGATGTGCGGTACAGGTTCATCTCATTTGAACCGCTTCTGGAAGACCTGGGCGATCTTGACTTTTCGGGGTTAGACTGGATCGTAATAGGCGGGGAATCCGGCCCCCATCATAGGCTCATGAATATCGAATGGGCAAGGAATATCATCAACCAAGCTAAAGAACAGGGCGTTGCGGTATGGATGAAGCAGTTGGGGGACTGAGAGCTGGAGGGGAACTGGAAGATTTCCCTGAAGATTTGAGGATAAGGGAGTCTCCTAAAATTAAGGAGGAGGTGTGGGTGATATGAGTCGCTCTGAATATATTGATGAGCCAGAGAGGCCATCCATTGGTTTTCCCTTCAACGTCCCGGACGAGTTCCTGGACAGTGAAGATGAGGAAGAGGAGGATGATTCGACGGTTGTGATACGGATCTTGAAATTCATGGAGGTGGCAGCATGACGGACTCAAACAATTTTGAAATGAAATTGCAGGAATACCTGCAGTGGGCTGTTGGATCTGGAAAGTACGCCTTCTCCACTGTGGAGAGGAGGCAGAGAAGGATCAGGTACCTCTCACGCTATATGGATATCTGGGAACCTAACCTTAACCAGATCTACAATTTCGTGATAGAACAACATAAATCAGGGAAGAAGAGGAAGAGCATCACAGAGGATATGATATGCCTCGAGAGCTGGTTTAAATTCATCGGGAAGAATGTTTCACTGCCCAGACTAAAGAAGGAATCGGCCCCTGAGCCCAGAATAGCTACTGATGAGGAAATACAGAAGATATGGGACTACATCGGGCACATACACGACAGGGCAACACGCCAGAAATATACAGTGATATTTGGCATACTCATCTACGGAGGAATAAGGATAGGCGAGCTGCACAGGCTGAACGTTGAGGACATACTGGAAACCGGCATCAGAGTCAGATCTGAGAAAATGGAGAGGGACAGGATAGTTGGTCTTCCGGATGAACTTCTCAAAAACATAAGGGAGTACGTCCAATTTTACAGGCCCACATCTGACCAGCACGCTCTGATCACATCTGAGAAGGGGAGGGTCACATATGGCAGCCTCAGGACCACGATAAAGAAGGTGGGTGCAAGATTCGGCATGGGATGGCTGCATGCACACTCCTTCCGGCATTACTGCGCTACATCGCTGCTGAAGGGCTTCCAGGGAGAAAAACCAATTGACATCAGATGGCTACAGATTCATATGGGCGCAGCCATGATACCTACGGGCGCAAGGGGATTTGAACCCCTGACCCACGGCTTAGGAGGCCGTTGCCCTATCCATGCTAGGCCATGCGCCCTCCAGACGTTAATTAATAGTTATTTTTTAATTTTGCCCTTAATCGTCTAAT
>Ga0208549_100470_pt1 | contig 17160 bp, 20 predicted proteins | sample BED_host_MetaG_FD_187135 | JGI IMG/M metagenome (GOLD analysis project Ga0208549, IMG submission 187135) | Hot spring microbial mat communities from Yellowstone National Park, Wyoming, USA - BED_host_MetaG (SPAdes) (version 2) | ecosystem: Environmental > Aquatic > Thermal springs > Hot (42-90C)... | reverse complement strand
GGTGCAGAGCTAAGGAAGCAGATCAATGATAACATCAACAAAGCTTAGAAGGGGTCCAAACAATGACAACGTAGACTTCATACCGATAGCAAGAAAGGCTGATTCATTCAAACCATTAGGAATAGGCATAGCAGATAAAGCATTTGATGATGAGAGCAATCATGCATTCCTGAGAGAAGAGCTTCACGCCTTGTCCGTCATCCCTGCCAGGAATGAAAGTGTACCAGTATGGAGGACTAAAGGGAAGTACAGAAAGGAGATGAAGAGAGGCTATTCCAAGAAGATGTATCATCAGAGGTCAAAAGTTGAAACTATATTCTATGTTATCAAGAAGTCTATGGGGGATGATATAATGTCAATAAAAACAAAGGCTCAGAACAATGAAATAAGGTTTAAAATAATAGCATATAATGCAGCTAGAATTGCAAGTCTAGCTTATTCTTTGTTCGTAGGGTTTCTACAGAGCCCTTTACGAGTTCTTTGGAGACGTCAGGCCGAGATATCATAAATGATTAACTTCAACCTGCACGGAGTTATACAATAGAATCATTCTGCTCAAAGAATAGCTTGATTATCAATAAATGCAGCATGTTGCTAGCATAAAATACAAAACAAGCTTGCAAGAGAACGCATAATCAGGGTAAAATAATAGTTACTGCTTCAGCGTATAATGCAAATATGTTCAGACAAAAAGGAATCGGTTCGTGACAATAGTGCAAATTGGAACAAAGGCTTGGCTAGCTCATTGTTCAGAATTTATCTATCTGCTCACGCTTAATGAAATTCAAAATGAAGATGGATTTTAATATGAGGAATTGATTCTGAAGGAGAGATAAGTTGCTAGATATCAAAGTCTTAAGAAGAGCAAGATTACCTGCACTGATAAGCTTGGCAGCTTCTCTAGCTGCTTTTATCATCTTCTATTCAGTAACAGGTTCTGTATATATAAGCAACACAGCAAGCTTGATAGCAACTGCCTCTTCTATCATATTCTGGGTTTATCTTCTTGCATTTGTACTTATGCTTCCCCTAAAGGAAGGCTACAGCCTGTTTGTTGAAGGCATCAGAAAGAGCTCCATGAAACTCTTATTTGTCTTATATCTTGCTATTCATCTTGTAATATACGGTGTATTTCTCGAATTGATTCTTGAATCGATTTATGCCTATCCTTTAGCTGGCCAGAACTCTCTATTCAGAATATTCTTAGCTGGAAATTATGCCTTTTACCCCCATAGCATAGCTACTGTAATGGAGGTCCTTACTCTTAACCCAAGCATATCGGTTCTCTTCCCCAGAGCGCTTGGCGTTGCGCTTGGCCCCTTTGCAGTTTTTTCAGCTGTAATCATAGATGTACTTGTTGTGGCAAACGTGAACCTGCTCCTCAAGCTGAGCAAAACATTGCTAAAGTTCGGTGGAAGCATAGCTCTTCCTGCTGTAGGTGTGATAGGAGGAGCATCATGCTGTCTCTCGATACCATCACTTCTTGCCATTGCTTCTCCTACTATTGCAGCATTTCTTTACTTGCCTGTAGGTATCCTTATTCAGAACATATTGTACTATGGTCTGCCTTTAACAGTTATAATAATACTTGCACTAAACCTTAAAACACTGAAACCTCTCTGTTCATGAGGGCATCAAATATGCCTGAAACGAAAAGGAGAAGCAGCTATCTTATTCTGGCAGCTATACTGTTTTTTGCATTTGTAAACCCTTACATGGAGAATCTGGAATTCAGTCAGCCCGTACCTTACATGTTTGCTCATTATTCTCTTTTCATATCAGGAACGTTGATTGGATATTCATTTTTCAGGCTAAAAAACAGATTAACCACCATAACAATTGTCCTTTCTGTCTTCTGGCATCTGCCCTATCCTTTTTCACTTGCAGCATCTTTTTGGTCGTACAGGATAGTCGAAGAAGCATCATTTCTGATATCTGGCATTATACTGGGAGGAGCAGTAACTTCCATCTCATGGAGGGTTAAGGGTATACTGCTTGCCCTTTGGGTATTTGCTGACAATCTTCTTTCATTGATCTTTATACTTGCTCCAGATTATTATTCTAAACAAAATGTTGCAATATCTCCTTATAACTCTCTTCAATTTCCTTTCCTTGGTCTTGCGATGATACTTCTTATGAATTCGCTTGTAGGAGTAATTGTCTACCTCTACACAAAGAGAATGGTTTCTTCAATCAGAAGGATAGAAAAACGGCCATCCTGATATCATTGTGTAGAAGCTGACGGTTGCCAGGTATGAACACAGGTGCTTTAGCCATAAGCGAGCTAGGGTGCTTAATCATGAAAAATACATTTTGTCTTTTGAAGATGTTGAGAACCAACATAGTGCTCCTTCATTCAAGCGAAGAAAGTGAACTGAACAAGCTTGCAGAGGCATCTTCAAGACTCTGGAACAAAGCAAACTATCAAAGACATGCATTATTTCATAAATAGAGAACTCCATCATATACATTCTGGTGCAATTGCTTTAAGGGTCACTTTTATTTCAACCTGCTAGAGACGTGCAAGTCTCAAGCCCTGCTTAAGTATTATTCTTTGAACTTCTTCAGCTAAGTAGCAGCAATGCCTGCAAATGCTAGCTGATAACACAGCCCTTGCTTGTCAGATGGGATGGATGCAGGTGATATGGTAGGGGTGGTAGTTCACCTCCAGCAATGAAAAAAGACGACAGGTGAAGTGACTCCTCTAAAGATAAAAGACGCACTTTGGTCTAAGGGATGCTTTGGATACTCTTAACAAAGCTTCCTTGTGAATACAGCGTGGTTGCAAGGGGCTATCAGATGAACCACAAAACCATGAGCGTGAAGAAGAGCACTGGTAGTCCTACAGCAAAGCCAACCTTCATGTACTGTGACACTGTAACCTTGATGCCCCCCTTTCTTTCAAGCATATGTATCCAGAGCAGTGTTGCGAGCGAGCCGATGGGAGTGAACTTTGGGCCGATGTCATTTCCCACAACATTCACGTACACAAGCTTCGAAGGGTCCTTGAGGCCTTCTATCGCAAGGTTTCCCAACATCACGGAAGGCATGTTGTTCATCACAGCTGCAAGCGATGCAAACAGGTATCCGGAAGAGACAGTGGCTAAAGGCCCTGGAAGTGTAGACGTATATGTAAGCAAATCTGTCAGAATCTGAGTGAATCCCTCTCTTCCCAATCCGAACACGATAAGATACATGCCAAGTGAAAAGACAACAATCTGCCAGGGGGCGGTTTTCAGAATCTTTATTGTGTCTATCCTGCGATTGAAACTTGCGACTGTAAAGAGCACGCAGACGGTGGGGACAGCCACGAAGGCGACGGGTACGTGATATATTGCCCCAAGTGAATATGCTAAAATGAGAAAGACGATAGATGGGGTCGCCATCTTGAAGAGAAGCTGATCCTTTATTACACTATGAGGCTCTTCCACATTTTTATAATCATACTGCGATGGAATATCTTTCCTATAGTACGCCCAGAGCAGCATCAAGCTGGAGAATATGGCCACAACATCTGGGAGGAGCATCACCTCAGCGTATTTCAGGAAGCCTATCTCGAAGTAGTTTGAGGCTACGATGTTGACGAGGTTACTCACTACAAGCGGTAGGCTTGCGGAGTCGGCGATAAAACCCACTGATATGATGAAGGGAGCAGCATGCCTCCCCTGAATACCGACCTTCTTTAGAAGAGCGTAAACTATGGGCGTAAGGATCAGGGCAGTTCCGTCGTTTGCGAACAGAGCGGAAACGCTTGCGCCTAGGAGCAGAAGTACTATGAAGAGCCCCAAACCATGTCCTCGAGCGGCGCCTGCCAGCCTTAAAGCGAGATATTCGAAGAAACCAGCTTCGTCGAATATGAGCGAAGCGATTATGACAGCTACGAATGTAAAAGTGGCATTCCAAACAATAACCCAGACAGTGTAGATATCAGAGAAGTTCGTGATCCCTAATGCAAGGCACAGTAGTGCTCCTGCAGTTGCTGGATAACCTATTGCAAGGTTTCTTGGCCTGAGAACCACCAAGAAAAGAGTAGTTGCAAAGATGATAAAGGCAAGCAAAAAGAGTGAGTTCATCGGGAGGAGGCTAGCTCCCTTACCTTTTCGAATATTATGTTTCTTATCCTCCTTACATCTTCAATAGACTTCCCCTTTGGATCTTCGATATCCCATCTTACAACCTTGCTGCTGATTTTCTCTACCAGTGGTGCCGGGCACACTTCCTCTACAGAGCAACCCATCGTGACAACCAGATCGGCCCATTCTACCATTTGATTGCTCATTAGTTTGGGTCTGTTGCCTGTGATGTCTATCCCTGCCTCTTTCATTGCTAATACAACAACAGGATTTATGAGTTTTGCAGGCATGGTACCCGCGCTCATCGCTTGAAGACCTATGTGCTTAGCGTATGCCTCAGCCATCTGGCTTCTTCCAGCGTTCTCAATACATACGAAAAGAACTTTGAGCGGTGGCTTGGATGATGAATTAGCTTCATGATTCACACAGACCACCGTAGCCCCATTATGGCTTCAACAGCAACGTCCAGAACCAGAAGCGGGGAAAGAGCTGGCAAACTTCTGTAGTTCAGGCACAAGCTTCTTCATTGATGGCAGGGAATTCTCTTCATCCTTCTGATACAGTGTCTGACCGTCACGTGATATTTTGAATTCCCCTGCCTCACCCGCCTTCAGCTTCACGACAAAATCTTCAGTGTGTGTATTAGTCTGAAGAAGGCCTTTCGTTATTTTTATTGCAGCATCCAGATAGCATCCTACGCAGAACTCAATCTCGTATTCCATGGCATTACTACTATTTCCGTAGTATTTATATTGAGGAGTCCTCAGTATCATAGTAACTATGGAAGACAATAGTAACGTTACTGATGGCAGTAAATCTCAGGTCTGCTTGTGCGCTCTCGACGGTGTGATGGATCTCATAGGAAGAAAATGGGTGCTCTTCGTAGTGAATGCGGTGGGGAGACATGGGGTTGCTCGGTTCAAGGACCTCTACAAGGAGCTCCGTGGCGTATCACCCTCTACTCTCGCCAGCGTGCTGCGTATCCTTGAAGCTCAGGGCATCCTCAAACGTTCGTCATACCCCGAGATACCCCCAAGGGTTGAGTACTCGCTTACCAAGAAGGGGGAGGAGCTCAGACGAGCCATAATCCCCTTGCTGATCTGGGCAAGCTCAGAAGATATTCAGACACAAAAAAGATGTGACCCATCATTCTACGTGCAGGTCGTGTGAGGATCCAAGAAAGATAAATGAGTTTGAGAGGGTCAGGGAGAAGACACTACTCAGAAGAAAATCTCAAGAAGCAAGGACCTTTGACTTAAAACTAGATAAAAGCAGAATTTCAAAAAACTCTCTCTTCTCCTAAGGCTCTTCCTCTCGTAAGCTTTTTCATTCTGACTTAACCTCATCACTTAAGAATGTTAGATTTCTATCCATGAGGGGTTAAGATGAGCGATAGCTTGCTAACGTCAAAAGATGGCGAAGTATACTGGATTAGACTGAACAGGCCAGAGAAGGCAAACGCAATTAATGTTGATATGTGGAAGAAGTTGAAACAGCAACTGGATACAGCCTGCGAAGATAGTGAAGTAAGGATGATAGCTCTGACTGGAAGCGGTAAATACTTTACCGCCGGGGAAGACCTGAACGACCTTGATAGTTCTGAAACATTCAATTCATCACTCAACCTCTTTCTCGACGTTATAAGGCCAGTCTTTGAGACTATAATCAGAGCACCGAAAGCGGTGATTTCTGTGGTTAATGGTGCTGCAATTGGCGTAGGCGTAGAACTTGTATTTGCTTCAGATCTAGCAATTGCACATAAGGATTCTTATTTCATGCTTTCGCAAGCGAAGCTTGGCGTGGGTCCCTCCTTATCCCTCAGTCTTGCTCTGCCTGTTCTTGGTAAAAAGAGGCTATTTTACATGGTGACAACTGGAAAAAAGGTCTCAGCAAAGGAAGCTCTTGAATGGGGGGTTGTAAACGAATTGTATGATGGAGAAGCGACGGAAGTTGTAAAGCGTATAGCTCAAGAAATATCTAAGGTACCTAAAACGTTAACAAGACTGACAAAAGAGATACTTGCCAGACAATTGTATTTGCTTGACTATACTTCGTCTTTCAGAGACATAGGTATGTTCGTTCAGTCTGAAGATGCAAGAAAGGGCATAAGGTCATTCATATCTAATAAGAAATCAGGTTCTTAAATGAAAGAATATCTTTCATAACATTTATTTCTTTCTAATAAGGCTAATCCCGCTGTCTGAATTTATTAAAAAATCTTTCCTGATACTTTAAAAAAAGAAAGGAAAGACAGCAGGTTCTTCTCATCTTTAAATAACCACTTTAATAACAACTAATAATAAGCATCAATCCATGAGACTCCCAGCAAATTTGTCAGAACCATATTCTGAAGGTGATATAAACTGGTAAAAGAATTTGATATATTAATTGTAGGAAAGGGTGCAGCGGCATTCTCCGCAGCCATAAAGGCAAGCGAGCTGAGCAATGGTAAAGCTAGCGTAGCTATGGTAGGACAGGGCCAGCTTGGAGGTACGTGTGTAAATGTTGGTTGTGTCCCGTCAAAATACCTGCTTGAAGCATCAAATACTTACTTTTATTCAAAGAGGCCAAAGTTCAAAGGTGTATCTGCTGGGGATATGCAATTGGACTTTCCAACTGTAATGCAGGGTCTAAGAGACTTTGTTCAAAAGATGAGAAGAGAGAAGTATGAGAAGGTGATAAAAGCATATCCAAATGTGGAGCTGTTCGATGGAAAGGCCAGGTTCATCTCATCCAAAGAGCTGGAGGTTGATGACGGAGAAAAAAAGATCAGGTTGCAGGGGAAAAATATTCTAATAGCGACAGGGTCAAGACCATCAATACCCAGAATAGAGGGAATTGAAGACTCTAACTATTTGACAAGCGATAGCGTATGGGATATCAAGGATTTGCCTGACTCGCTAGCAGTCATAGGAGGGGGAGCAATAGGGTTGGAGATAGGCCAGGCGTTGCTTCACTTTGGCTCCAAAGTCAGCGTTATAGAGGCTCTGCCTAGGATAGTTGCAACTGCAGAGCCAGAAATGTCAGAAATGCTGAAGTCAAAGCTGGAAGAAGAAGGGATGCTCTTCTTCCTCAAGAGCAGAGTCAGCAGGGTCAAAAAGACAGCAGGCAAAAATATTCTGGAGGTTGTCACAGCCAAAGGAAACAAGCAGGTTGAGGCAGAGAAGATACTTCTCGCAACAGGTAGAGTACCGAATACAGATACTCTGATGCTTGATAAAGCGGGCGTAGAAAAGGATAGCAGAGGCTTTATAGTCGTTAATGAGAGATTGCAGACAAGCAATAAAAGAATCTATGCTGCTGGCGATTGCATAAGCAAAAAGCTAATGCTTGAAACTCTCGCTGCAAGAGAAGGAGTTATAGCTGTGCAGAATATACTTGGTGATGATGAGGAGATTAATTACAGCTCAGTCCCCTGGGCTGTATTCACCAGCCCTCAGCTCTCATCAGTGGGATTCACAGAAGAAGAATTCATGAGGAAAACAGGTAGCTGCTCCTGCAGGATAGTTTCACTTGAGAAGGTCGCAAAGGCCCAGATGCTGGGTGAAGAAGGGCTGGTCAAACTTGTCATAGACCCTGACAATGGGAAGGTTGTAGGTTTGCATGTAATATCGCCATTGGCTTCAGAATTCATCATGGAAGGAGCCATGGCCATAAAGTATGGTCTTACGTTTGAAGATATCCTGAATACCACTCACATCTTCCCGACTCTGGCAGAATCTGTCAAGCTTTCAGCCCAAGCATTCATACGGAATGTAGACAAAATGAGCTGCTGTGTCGAATAATATGCATCAGTCTGCTGACTATTGCCGGTATACGCCGGTGAAATTCATATAACTGTCTACACATTCATAATCAACGAGCAAAAGATGATAAGCTTAGGAACCCTTCTGAACCCTCCTGCCGGTTTAACTCTCTATGAAATAATTGCCATATCCTTCATTCTTGGTCTTCTTCACGGTGCTACACCTGATGAGCATACCTGGCCCATAACTTTCAGCTACTCTATAGGAAGCTACAGTAGCAAAAAAGGAATGCTGTCAGGCCTATTCTTTTCAGCAGGATTCACTATCCAGAGAGCTTTTCTTACCACTTTGGGCTATCTTGGTCTTGCAACTTTTTATGCAGAATACAATCTGGAGGGACCTGTTTACATATTAGTTGGAATAGTTATGGCTATTGCTGGCTCATACGTACTGAGGGGCAGATACATACACATACCTTTCGACATGTTGCTTAAAGGGAAGGAGCATCATACACCATCTGCAGAAAGGATTCAGCCTCATGAAGTTACTATGCATAATATAAGCCTCAAGATGGCAACTCTGCATGGTCTTATTGCAGGTTTTGGTTTTGGTGCATACGCAACAATTCTAACGTTTGTACTATCACCACAGGTACCATCAATAATCTATTCCCCCTTACCAGGCCTATTCTTCGGTATAGGAACTATGGTTATGCAGATGCTCTTCGGGGCTGTATTTGCAGCACTTGTCACAGCAAGAAAGTTGAGTAGGGACGATATATGCTTCCTTGGCAAATTCACTGCTGGCAGGACATTATATTATGGAGGTGTACTCTTCTTCCTTATAGGTACAGCATTATCTTTCATCCCTAGCTTAGGAGAGCTAGGAGTTTCCACAGGCATCAACATACCCAATCTAGATACAGTAGGGCTTGGAACTTTTCTTGTCCTTGCTACGGTTGGTATAATAGGAATAGGAAGCATAATATCAGGATTAAGAACTGTCAGAAGGATAAACAGCAGTCAGTACTGCAGTACAAATGTGCAGTCATAGCTTCTCGTCTTTGTTCCTCGATATGTATGCTATCCTTGCGTAAGGCCTTATTGCTAGAAGCAGTTTTGTCTCAGCCTTTCTCAGATGCTCCTCAAAAGTAGACCTAGCTATACCAGCATTTCTTGCCATTTCTTCAATGCTTATATTTCTCTTTGGTAGATTGTAGTAGCCTCTCTCAAGTGCCTGAACTATTGCAGAAAGTTGCCTCATGGTCAGAGAACCAAATATTTGGTCAAGAGATACTGTCATAGCGCTCCTCGCAGAATGACTAACTATACTCCCCATATCTTCAACCTTAACTTTAGCAACGCTTATGAGATTGTTCAGCAAGTCCTGCATATGCTTTCTGTCAAATGAGATTACCTTAAGATACTCATAACCTGCTTTATATGTTACTGGCATAACGGGCATGCAATCTGAAGCTTCAACTATGGCTATTGAAGAATTCTCCATGGCGCATTTGCATTTTACAACCACTTCCATTGCATTATCAAACCTTGCGATGTGAATTGGGGTGGCTGAAAGAGTGTCAAGGGATTCCTTCACCTTACCTTCAACCTTCTGCATATCTTCTCCTTCAATCTCAAGAACATCGACCTGCAGATTGCACCACCTTGAGATGTATGCATCAGGTATCTTCTTTGAAAGGTCGCTGAAAGGCATGTTGTGGTCAAGCCTTACTTTGAGCTGGTACATGGCCCGGCAAATGCCGGTAAAAGATTTATTCTTTTCCCTATTTGCATGTTAACCAGGTGCATTGCTATGAAGACTTACGTTGTCATACATGAATGGATTGGTAAAGATACAGATAAGGTAAATTCAACAGTTCAGAGCATAATTGCCAAGAGCAGAGAAGATAAACTTCCAAAGGGCCTTTCTCTTCTTGGGGTTATGGTATCAGCCAAAGAGCCAAGAGCTATATGCGTATGGGAGGCAGAGAAGAAGGATACCATAGAGCATTTCATCAAAAGCATTAATCCCCCTACAAAGCATTCCATATCTGAATATACAGCTCTCTATGGCTTGAGCAGGGTTTGAGGTGATTAACATGCAGCAGCTTATTTCCGATGAAGACGCTGAAGAAATAAAAGCTATATTGCAGGAGAGGCTGAAAGATGCAAGGGACCCTCCAATAATTATCACCATAACTCCTTCGACAAGAACCCCAGAAACGTGCCCTTACTGTGAAGAGATAGAGTACCTTGCCAACAAATTAGCTGAATTATCATCTGGCAAAGTCAAGGCTTTGAACCTTCACGAAGATTCAGAGGAGTATCAGGAGAGGTTTAAAGTTAAAAGATTGCCGGTAACCATAGTTACAAACGAAAAGATGGACTTCGCATTGAAGTTCTATGGACTGCCAGCAGGCTATGAATTTACAGCGTTGCTTGATGATATCACAGATGCATCTTCAGGCAATCCATCAAATCTAAGCCAGAGTACCTTGCAGAAGATAAAGTCAATAGATAAGCCAGTTCACATACAGGTGTTTGTTACCCCGTCATGTCCATACTGCCCAAGAGCAGTTAGAACTGCACACCAGATGGCAATTGCAAACCCTAAGATGATAGATGCTGAAATGATAGAGTCTATGGAATTCCCTGAGCTTGCTGAGAAGTACTTTGTGATGGCGGTTCCGAAGGTAGTGATAAACGACTCTGTTGAATTTGAAGGTGCGCTGCCTGAGAACGTCTTCCTTTACAAAGTCCAAGAAGCAGTGGCTGCTTAAACCATCTCGCCTTGTATAAGCGACTTACGCTAGAGCGCATTAAACTACATACATAGCCTTAGGATTTATCTAGCTTAACAATTATTAGCTAATGCGAATAAGAGAATTGTATAGCAAGCAATAATAGATAAACGTTGATTCATAACTGCATTTTTCAGCATTAGCTAAAGCCTCTTGCAATATTCGAATCCTTGCATGTATAAAACCGTAAGAGCATACAGTATGTTATGCCCAATCCCATATTTATTGGATACAGAAAAAGCGGAGAGCACTTTTTCATAAACGATAACATTCTCCAAAGAGGGCTCATACTGAGAGGAGAGAGATGCATCAGATTAGTAAGGAATATAGCATATCAGCTTCAGAAGCAAGGCAATAGGGTTATCGTCATATCCCTGGCAAGGAATTTCTCTCATCACGTAAACAAAATATTGCCGGAAGCAGATATGCAAACAATACTTGGTTACATCTTCAGGTATGATGCCGACAAAGAATCTTACCACGGTCTGCTTGCTTCATCCATATGCCTGGGCATGCAGCTTGGAGACGAGTATGAATACGTTCTTAAAGATGCAATTAAAGCTCTGGCAGATGCCGAAGGGGCAGGCGGAGTATATGCTATCCTGAGCATGCTCGATGCTTATCAAACCAAGGGGATAGAGCTTGTAAAGAGAAAGATGCAACAGCTTACCGACCTTTACCCGTCTACAGGCAAGCATTTAGATTATTCATGCACAGCAAATCTATGGAAGATACCTTCTCCAGATGCGAGGATAGCCGTTTCTCTTTCACTTGCATCGAAGTTTTCTGTCTATTCAGGCGGCTTCATCTTCATACTTGGCTGGGAGTTCATATCTCACCTTGAAAAGAGCCAAAAAAGAAGGCTGCAGCATCTGCTCTCCGAGATTACAGGTCTTTCAAAGCTTATAGTACTCCAGACTTACGGAGAAAATTCAACGCTATTTGGAGCAGAGATAGTCGAATCAGGACCCCTTTTCCTGATAAGAGGAAGGTCGGAGATTTTGTTTGCAGCTCCTGAGCTGATATTCAGCATAACTGAGCAGAAAGACGAATCATCAAGGCTGGAAGCAAATGAAGATGCATTTGTAAGGGTTCTAACTACGATACAAAACTACAAAGGTTCAACCCTAGCTGGTCTTATGCATTATCTTTCAGGAGAAATAGATGAAGACCAATTCAAGGTTGTAATTCAAAACGCATTGCTGAGAGGTCTGATAAAATTTGCATATGATAGTCAAACAGGTGTAAGGGTTCTCGAGCTGAGTGATAAGGGGAGAGAATTTCTAGAGATGAAGTGATGCATTATGTCTCTCCATACTGGTGCTGAAGGGTTTGATGAACTTCTAGATGGGGGTCTGCCTTCAGGGGGGCTGGTTGAAATATTTGGAGAGAAGGCTGTAGGAAAAAGCATCCTCTGCTTTCAGATTGCATATTCTGTTGCATCAACAAAAAATGTATTGGTAATAGATACCGAGCTTGGGTATGAAAGAAGTTTGCTTCCTTACTGGTCAAAGCCGCTTGCAGAAAGATTCAGCGAAAAGGTCTCAGTGCTAAAGGTCGAAGTTGAAAAGAGGTTTGATGATAGCAAAAAGAGAAGGGCAAACGAAGCTGTGCTGAAGGAAGCTATAAGGAATCTTTTATCAAGCTACCATATAGAAGCTACAGAAAGTCAGCTGAGTCAGATAGTAGGCATTGCAGCTCCTTCCTTTAAGCTTGCAGCTCAGAAAAATGCAAACTGCATCTACCTTCTTGAAGAGCCAGGCCTTGTTGAGCTGATGCAGCTTCATGGTATCGATGGCGAAATGTATGTATCTGAAGGTGGTAGAGTAGAGTTCAGGCTAAGAACAGGAGGGGTGAAAAATGCTGAATACTCCCCAATAGGTGATTTTATCAGGGATAAGGAGATAGGCATGATTGTTTACGACAGCATATCTGCTCCAGCAAAATCTACTTTCATAGGGACTCAAGACCTTCCTGCCAGGTCTTCATCCTTTGCCTTTCTCCTTGGTCAGGCCCAGAAACTCTCAAGTAAGTTTTCAATACCTATAATTGCAGTCAATCACATAAGCGTTCATCCGCATAACCCATCATGGACCCATCCTTATGGAGGTCTAATAGTAGGCTATGATTTCAAGTATGTCTTTCTTCTTGAAAAGGAGCCTTCTGCATCAAAGCTTGATGGTTACCCTATATGCAACAGAGAGACAATGAAGAAGCACAACAGGATTCTTTGGGCATACAGACATCCCAGAATTGAGCAGTATGGTCTGGCAGCTCTGCTGATGCTTGACGAAAGAGGATTTCATTAGATGACTTAAATGATCAGCAGGTTAATCAAAATAATCTTTTTTCTTTTTCTGTCTCTTTTCTTGTACATAACAACGCTATCAATATATCTGAAATTTGGAGATGAAAACGCTGTATCAAGGTCAGCTCAGTTGCTCTTAACCCTTATTATCAGCTCTTTACCCATTATGCATGAAAGAATAATTAAGATAATCGGCAGGAAAAGATTTGCAATACTTTTCTCCGACCTTGCGCTTGTTTCGCTTATTCCCTTCAGCGTAATAAGGGCAGAAGCGGTATCAACCATTACAGCTTTTATTTTTCTTGTCTCGTTTCCCATTTTAATAAACCATAGGTTTTCAACCTCCTTCTTAATCAACGTCTTTCATATCAGCATTTACAGGCCGTTTTTTATCGTTGTAACCATGGAGAAAGAGATGAAGCTTGATGGAAGCTTCTACTCTTTTGGCATAGGCCTTTCGAAGGAGATGGCGGGAATGATAGCTGCCAGAAGAGCTAGGAAACTTATTAAACACGGAAAGGTAATTGTTCCCATCAGCAGAGAAAAAGGGAATAATACAGAATACATTAAGAATTTAGATATCTTGCAAACACTTTCATTTGCGATGAATAAAGATATCACCTTTATAGAATCAGGCAGAACAGACTATCAGGGATATGTCGATGCTATAATAGAAAGGTATGGTTCATGCTATTCTGTATCTGTTTTTGGTAGCGAACCATACAGCATGACAGAAGACGAATTCATCCTTCTGAAGCATATATACAGTTTTATTTCGGTCTGACATAGAAAGGTCAAATATCCATACTGGTAACCTTTTGCAGTCTTGCTTGTATACTTGATGAGGCATGCCGAATCAACTGCAAACGTTGCAAGGATTCTGCCAGATGATTCCATGTCTCCTCCAAAATTGACTGAAAAAGGAATAATGCAGGCAAGAAGGACAGGTCAATTTCTTAAAGATGCAGATATCGATGCACTATACAGCAGCCCTATGCTGAGAGCAGTTGACACAGCAAAGTATGTTGCTGAAAGCATAAAGTTGCAATACAAGGTTGACGAAAGGCTGAAGGAGCTTGGTCTCGGTAAGCTGGCAGGGATAAATTACCTGCAGATAAGCAAAGAGGACCCTAAATGGTATGAAGAAATGTTTTTTCCCTACAGTAAATACGGATTGGAAAAGTTTTCACATGCAATGGAAAGGATGCTCTCTTTTATTGATGATATATATGATGAAGGCTGTAAAAAAGTCGTTGCAGTATCACACCTTGAACCTATCAGAGCAGTGATAGCATCAGGCATTAACGATGACGGAACTCATGTCAGGGAAGCAAGGTTAGATAATGCATCTCTTTCTATAATCAGCTACGATGGAGAAAGAATCAGGCTAAAGTGTTTCAACTGGCTTCCTCTGAATGATTATTCTGATGCTGGAACCTGAAGTTATCTTTCTGCATCCTTCTTTTACTGCAAGCATTCTGACTAGAGCGGAGACTTAACAGAATATCGCATGTTGCAACCTCATCTTAAGGCTTTACCTTCCACTAGATGCTTAATGGCCTCAGGGTCCAGGACTTTAACCCCTTCAGGGTAGCTCTCAAGCGATTCGATGCTTTTTACAATCAAAAACTTTCCGTTAGCTTTTATTGCACTCAGTTTTTCTTCAATGCTCCTTATTTCATCTCTTTCAACTCTATCCTTCCATTTTACTTCCGCTATAACATCAATGCCGCTAAAAGACCCGAGGACAATATCAATTTCTAAGCTTTTGTCCAATATTTTGTACGGCTTAAGCCCATAAAGCTTTGAGAGAAGACCTCTGCAAAAATGCTCAACGTGATAGGGTATTTTCTCATTCACAACTCTATGTATTTCTTCTAAAGGTACATCAAGCTCGGAGAAACCGTATTTTCCTTCCAAATAAAAGTAGAGGTCAAGAAGGGGCGAAGAAACCCTGAACTGGTCAAACCTTTTGTTGTAAACGTTTACCTTTTCTATAAGTCCTATCTGCTGGAGAACTTTCAGATAGCTCTGTATAAGGCTAGGGTCGTCCTTTTCTATCAGCTTCTTTGAAAAAAGAAATGATGAGATCTCACTGGATTTTGCTTTCCCGCTTGCAACAGCGGTTAAGATGCCTACGTAAACTTTTGTTAAGGCTCTTTCTTCTTCAACAAATATTTCCCCTATAAGGCTTTCGAAAGTGTTCTTTTCTTCTTTTAAAATCCTGGCGAGTTCTTCCCTTATATTCCCTTTAACTAAGCCTATTATCCAAGGCTCCCTTAGGTAAACGGATTTTTCTACGAGCTCAGAGCCTCTTTCAGAGCCTGAAAGGTTTCTGAGAATATCTCTTTCATCTATTATGTCAAGTCTGAACTCCTCAAATGCCCCCAAAAGAGGCGAACTATAGCTCAGAATTTTTCTTGAAATGTAAAGTGTAGACGCTATGAGCACAAGCTTTGCCTTCTCAGCGTTAGCGTGCAAAAAGTCAGGAAAGTCCTCTGGCAGTCTCTGGAATTCATCGACCACAACCTTTTTGTTACTCTCTAGTATCATATCCTTCAGATACTCATAACTTACTTCCCTTTTGTTTCTTAGGTCAATTGCTCCCCCGTCTCTCTTAATAAAAAAGTATTCATCCCACTCTGTAAAGTTTTTAATAAAGAAGCTTTTCCCGGTCTTTCTCCTGCCATAGACAATGACTCTGTCTGCAGTTTTTTCCCACCTTCTAATGTCTTCATACCTGACTATGATATTTTCCACAAGTATATCCATGATTATCCTTTTTATAAATATTTTTGTTTTCGCCAGCTCCATGCTGAGAGGCGTTGAAACAGCAAATTATGTTGCTGAAAGTTGCAATACAAGGTTGATGAAAGACTGAAGGAGCTTGCTGAGCTTGAAGTGTTTAATTATCTGGTGATTAGTTTAGACCAGAAACAATACGACGCGATGTTTCTTCCCTGCTAAAACATGTAAATAGAGAATTTCACATGCAATGGAGATGACGCTCTCCTTCAAATATAATGTATGCAACGTACGATACAAAAAGTCGTTGCAGTATCACACCTTGAACCTATCAGAGCAGTGATAGCATCAGGCATTAACGATGACGGAACTCATGTCAGGGAAGCAAGGTTAGATAATGCATCTCTTTCTATAATCAGCTACGATGGAGAAAGAATCATGGAACAGCTAAGCTACATAAATTATACAACCTGATTATATCAAGTTATGCATCAGGATTGTGTATGAGTCAAGAGGCTCTGGTCAACATGCATGCTGAATATAATCAAATGCCAGAGCTACCATGTCTCAATTGATTTTGTCCCATAGCCTAAAGGAGATTTCGTCGTGGCCTAGCTCCGAAGTCAGGGGCGGGCTCTACATGCCACAGAGACTGGATGAAGGCTTAATAGGGGAACGATGAAGTCCAAGACAAGAAGTATTGAAGGTTGGCTAGATAGTGACCGACTGTGAAAACTTGGATGCCATTCTTGTGTTCTGGCAGGAGGCGCTGCACAACAGGCCGGCAGAGGGCGGATGGGTTGTCCTGGCCAACCCACAGAGAAGGGGACTGAACATATCGCTCAACCGCGTGCAGAGGAGAAGCACGGGCAGGAACAGACTTCATATTGACCTGTACACGGAAGACAGAAATGGCGAGGCTCGTCAGCATAGAAGTCATCGGCAAAGATACTGCTTGGAGTACGACCTCAGGGTTCTCGAGGACTCGTACGGGAACCTGTTCTGCGTGGTCAAGCTGGAGAAGAAGCAAGGGCTGATACGCCAGCCAGGTGGACAGCTAGAATAGCTTGGATGATAACCCGGTCTCAGTCCCCTTACTGTGAGATGGTTGAACCTTATTATTCGTGAGCAGTCTCGTGAGTGTTATAGCCTCGATAGCTAGAGTGGGACATTTATACCGGTCCAACTTATTCGTTGACAAGGTATAGATGGCAAGCATCGAAGGTCGTTCAAGGAAACAGGGCTCAGTATAAGATGATAGCGGGCTGAAACCAGATGGTTACAGACGTATGTTGCTCAAAAGGTTCCTAGGTTATGCAGCTGACTCGCAAGAGCCAGAGGCATGCCAAAAGATGACAGCGGGCCCGATGTGATTTGGCCTCAAATGGGGGCGGGTCCTTCTTTGAAAATTTAACGCCCATGATCATTTAAACTGTTTACACGTATATAAACACCCCCTTTCGTGGAAGCTTCCTTTAACCTATA
>Ga0208549_100469_pt1 | contig 17186 bp, 7 predicted proteins | sample BED_host_MetaG_FD_187135 | JGI IMG/M metagenome (GOLD analysis project Ga0208549, IMG submission 187135) | Hot spring microbial mat communities from Yellowstone National Park, Wyoming, USA - BED_host_MetaG (SPAdes) (version 2) | ecosystem: Environmental > Aquatic > Thermal springs > Hot (42-90C) >... | reverse complement strand
ATAATCATTCCAATTGAAGTTCCATCTAATAGTTGAATATTGTTCTGCAAAATCAATTTGAAAAAATTCTCCTCTAATCATAGGAAACTCTTCTATATTAGCAACACGAGCACCTCTTTTCTTAGCCTCCTTCACTGTTTCCTCAATCTCAATCTTATTTATAACAGACTTATCTTCTTTGAGAGCTGGATTTATAATTATTGCTTCTTTTCCATTTTCATCATAAATCGACACCCATAACCAATTAGTATTGGCAGTACTTTTTGCAATATTGACAATACTATTTGCTTTTCTTTTCAAGAGTTCCTCTATATGGTTGAATTTAATATCATTGCCAATATCAAGTAGCTGTTCAGGATTACTTGGTTTATGAGAAATGAGACCGAGATCAAATGAATATATGATCCTATCCCATAGGTAAGCACTGAAAAAACCAATTTCATTATTTCTGCTTCTTATTAAGGATTCATTTGCGCACCATTGATACTTCGCTATGTTTGCCATTCCTATAAAGACAAGCTGGGATTCACTTACCCCTCTTCTCTTCTTTTCAAGTTGAAGCAAGCCTTCGATTCTTTTATTAAGCTTCTCAATGTTAGTGGCTAAGGATTTGTCATTAAACGCTGAGACCAAACATGAAATGAATTGATCTTCTTTCACGTATAATTTCATGAGCTTCTAATATTTAAACATTCGGAAAATAATCTGACAAATGTCAGTTTCATATATATTATATTATATTATATTATATTTAGATATTTTATAGAGCAAATTAAAAATTTTAAAGAACCCTGTGAAATTATTGTCCGAGGCTACTGAGATTGATATTTATTCATAGAATAATTAGTAAGGGAAATAAAGAAGATTTGAGAAGAAGAATGGAAAAAGGCAGCAAATTATGGTAAGAGATGGATTGTGGAAATATATTTCTCAGGCCTAAAGAGGGTTATGGGTGAAATCATAATGCAAGGATTAATGAATACATAGCTCAGGGGATAGCTATGAAGGTCCATTATTATAATATTCTCTGACAGATGGCCATTGCTTATTGATTATGCAACGTACTTCCTTCAAGACTGTCGGTCTTTGGTTAACGACTATCTTCGTTAATAAAGAACTGGATTATGTGGAAGCACTACTCGGGCGTCAACCTCCCTATAGGTCGTGGACGTGGGAATCGACGAATACTATCCCGCTCAGCATAAGTTTTGTAACAGAATTTTGATATGTTGGTAATGGATTTCAGAGTAAAAGACCATGATGTCTCTTTTCATCATTCGATATACAATGGCACCTACGAGTAGTAACCTTGAGTTTAAGCTTGAGGTTCTCTACAAGAGCGAGGAGAACTAAAGGTGAAGGAGAGAATTCTATTCATACTCAGGGGTTGAAGAAGACGGTGCCGTACCCATACCACGTGGTGGAAGAGAATTATAGTTCAAGGGCATAGGGGCCTATCCAAGGAGCGAAGCTGCTGGATTGATGTTATACTCCGATGCTTTTGGAGTATTGGCCATTGTGTCCGGATTCATCATGGCCTTAGTCCTCCAAAACAAATAACAAGAGTGATCGGGGAAGTTGGGTTCTAGACCTGCGAGAAGACGGAAGAACCCCTGAGTTCTTTTAATATGGTACGAATCAGCAAACCGAACTCACGCTTCCAGGTATCCTTTGATCAGGTGCGAGTTTCTCTTTAACCAATCGAGGTACTGATTCCATACAGGATTGTACCTCTTGATTACATCGAGTGTTTTCCTAAAGCCACCATTGGTTTCGCGATCAAGTTGTTTAGCTCTCCGTCTGAAATCGTCGTTGTACTCCCAATGCTTATCTGTCAACCGATCGAATTCCAGCAAAGCCAGAAAAGACTTCAGGGCATTGAGATAATTCTCAAATAATAGGCTTTCCTTGAATAGTCCGATAATCTTCTGCTCATCCACCATCTTTCGATCGACCTTACCGCATCTCATGTAGAAATCCACAAGTTGCTGGTCAACAAGATGCCTAGTAGTTTCTAGATTGGTTAACTTGGCAATACTTTTCGCCGTGTATAGACCAATTTCCTTTTCGGTTTTGGACGAAAGAGTCCTATACCGATGCCTCTCGCAGTTGGCCACGCCGGCGTAGTATCCGTTTCTGTAGCAAAGATCGCGAAGTTTAATCCATTCATCATCGATCGAGGCAAGTATCATTTTCGAAAAGGGATCGTCTGGGATACAAGTCAAGTGCTTAATGAGTTGCTGTTTGGTAATCAACGTCCTTACAAGGTGCTCGAGGATGTTTTGCTGGGTGATGAGTTGGAATACCTCTTCCTTGCTGTGGCGATTAACAGTTAGGTGGATCCCGACTCCCAAACCGAATTCGGAAATCAGGTCTATGATTTTTTGCGTTGCTGCTTCTTGAAGCCTGTATGACTCCAGTAGCAAACCCTGAAAGAGCTTGGCCGCGAAGTCTTCGTAAATGAATGACATATACGGAACGAGCATCCGATGATATTCCGCATCTAAAGTCACACCAATGATTCTGAATAGACCACGAAGCTTCCGGTCGCGCCCCTGGACGATGGAAAGCCTATCCGCATACTGCTTCAACTCCGTATATTCGGACAGATTGTGCGAAGCGGAATGTAAATAGAATGCCAGCAAGCTCTTCTGAATCTCTGTCAAGTAGCTTCGAGGAGAATCATCTAGTCCCTTCAGAATCTTTTGTGCTTCCCTGAACTTGCCCACTCCAAGAAGAAGACTGCCCAGGAACAACAGCTTTTGATCCTTGCCCCACCTTAATCCACACCTAGCTTCTCTCTGAAGCTTCTGAACCAAGTCTGAAGAAATTGATGGTGGTGTCGCTTCACCAACCATTTCCTCAAGACCGAACCTTTTTAGCAACTGAGAATCCTTTAGGTATTTGTCAGGATAGCTGTAGACAATACTTGCTCCGTGTTGCCCTATACTACGGGCATTCTGATAATCAATTCCCTCTTGGTTTTCGAATTTATTGATCCAGAAGACCTCTTTGGACGAAGAGGTCTTTGATTTCTCTCGAATAAAAGGAAAATGATCTAAATCTCGACCGCTGTAACCAGCTATAACAAGAGATCGACGCTCCATTTCCTCCTGGATGAACTCAACTATGCTTGCATTGAACTTCGAAATCTCTGTCATCATGACATAGAGTTGCGAGACCTCACCATTGCTTCCAATCGTCCCATGAAGTTTTATGATGTTAAGCGACTCTAAATCGAGTTTCTCTTTGTCAAAGCTCTCTAATCCTTCTATAGAGTTATAATTGATACCTAATCTCGTGGCCGCCTTCTCGAACAGTATGTCAAAGTTGGTCGTGAAGAGCGGTACTCGATTTTGGTAAGAGTACTTGACCATGAAGTAGTGATTTATGTTTGGTTGGAACGGAAGAGAAAGCAAACGCCAGAGCGCTAACCGCCTCTTATCGCCATTGGTCAATTCAAGAAGTTTCTCGTAGAATATCTCCGGTTGTATCCGTGATATGACTTCGCTCACCAAGGGATGCTGAGGGAGGAATGCTCGAGCGGAGGCCTCCAAAATCTCGTTCGCCATCGGAACTCCGGACGGCTTGGAGATCCCTGAACCTGTAAAGAAGAATACTTCACCCTTATCTATCTTCCTCTCAAGTTCGCGTCTGACTCTCACGTCGGAGGCCGACATTTTAAATACTTATGAGTTTTCAATATTTGAATATTATGGGGTAATAGTCAATATTGTTAACCAATTCCATTATTTACACCTTTGTATAATTTCTTATTAAGAAATAGCAATATATTTTGAACACTGATTCCTGAATTTTATATACATCTTTTTTAGCCCTTATTATTTCTCCTACTACTCTTTTTAACCCAGTAAAGAATATCTCGATTAACCATCTTTTACCATAATTTACAGTCCTTTTCCAATCTTATTCCCCAATTTTCTTTATCTCCCTTACCAATTTCGCTCTCAATGGACTTCCTCTTGCCTTTGTTGTTGCATTTTTCTTTGGTGGAATCACTGCTTCTATTCCATTATTTGATAATGTATATTTCTTTTGTATCATATCCTTTATCTGCATATACCACCTTTGTTTTTTCACAGCAGGATCCATTATTTTCTTGAATTCCATTGAATCATGTACCTTCTCATCAGTAATTCTCAAAGAAACTATATTGAATGATTTTGCATCTATTGCTAAATGTACCTTGATTTATCCTTTTCTTTTTTTGTTGTATTTGTTGTTTATCGATTCACCTCTATTTGTTATCTTAAAACCTTTTAAGTCTATTATTATATACATATCCTCTTTATTTATATTTGATTTGCTTATTTCATCCTTAAACTTTCTCACATCTATCTTCCTTATTCTTTTAAATATAGATACATATGTCAATGACCTAAACTTTCCTGTGATCTTCGAGAGAATTCTGACAAAAGACTCTAAAATCCTGAATGGAACATTCCATAATGCTCTTATCTTCATTAAAAATTCAAAGAATTCAATGGGATATTCATATGGCCTACCTACTTTCCCTTTATTTTCTACCTCAAGATACTTGTCCCATTTTTCAAAAACATATGTATCTATTAGCATCACAGCCCTTTTAACAAGTGTCTCATTATATTTCGCCCAAATCTTTTATCTTTGTTTTCAATATAATTGATGGGGGCATAATCTTGGAACATAGTTTTCACCCCATACCCCCATTTTTATCTAAAAATAAATTTATTCCTTATAATCAATCAACAATCTTGTAATAGTCTAAAAGATTTTATATGTAGTTTTATCAAAGTATTTTATGGACAAACTAATCAAAAATTTTAAAGAATTGTGTGAATTTATTGTCTAACTCGCTTATTGAGAATTGACAATGATCGCTCTTTTGTTTCTTACAAATTTATTGCTCTCTAACAATCGCACAATATATTCTGTTAGTGATACCGTTAATTGTTTTGAATTGCCTGTAAATTATGTCTTGTTTTTCTACACTAAGTTTTGTCAGGTGTTCAGCTTCGAACTCCTCAATATTGTTTTCAGATAAAGGAAATACCACAAATAATATAGCTTTATTTTTTATATCTATTCTATGTAATTTCCTTAACTTATTAATATCATTTTCCAACTGCTCTACGTTAAGTGTTATGGGTCTGGTTTTATTTACAATACCCTTCCGTCTGTAATTTGTATTAACTGTTTTAAGCTCTAATGCTGAATCATCAAAAACCACGTCAATACGATATTTTTCTGGAATTATTTTATCAGTTTTATCAGGTATCCCATTGCATAAAATATTGACAATTTCGACTTTTAGCCACCCTTCGAATTTGGCACGGTTTTTAACAAAAACGTCTATACCTTTACTGTTTTCTAATTTGGTCTTTAAATCATCTAATATCGTTTCTAAAGTTTGTTTGAATTGATTTTCATCCATTCAAATCACCAATTTATTAATATTTTATTCTATATATTATTTTTTCCTTTAGACAACATAATTTGTTCATAAATTGGCTTTTATCCATTCCTATATATTGATGTAATAAATATTGGTAAATGGCTTAAACACCTCTGAAAAGAATTAATAGGAACCTTGCTCAATATTGCCTTAACTGCAAAAACATGCCTGAACTCTCTTTTTCTACTTTTTACAAATTAACAAGGGGAATAAAATAATGCTTATCTTTGATATGAGGTATCCTTGACCTTCACACAAAAATGTGGACACTATAATTTTAAGTGTTAATATATTTTTTGAGTTTAGAGATAATTTACATTATTTCTCGTCACTCAATCTAAAGGATCTTTCATAGTTTAGTATGAAACTCTTTTCTGAGTCATTGAAACCTAGGACGTCCATAATTAGGTTATCAATTTTATCCAGGATGTCTTGGGAAGGGCTTGGATGGATTTCCTTTATTTCTATTTCATAGCCTCCCTTTCTTCTATTCTTGCGAATTATGGCTTTTTCAATATAGCTACTCATAAGTGATTCTAATAAGACATTTATCTCCTTTAGTTTATTAATGAAAACACCTAAATCAATTGGAAAATTTATTATGTGGTCTATTAGAACATGCCTTTCATCTGACCACACCCTAAACCACCAGTAAAATAAGGATGAATTAAGTATTGCAACAATCAGTTTATGATAATCACTTTTTACGCAAATAGGTATATAATATTTGCTATCACCGATTAGTTTATAATTTTCCTCTGTATGAGCATGAATATAGTATCTACAGGTATCATAGCAATATATTTTTGTACATTTATCGGTATCAATATAATCTTTAATAAAATGACCATGCGATTTTTCTTTTAATTTTCTAAGAATTTTATATTCTATTTCATTACTAATCTTTGGTATAATGTTTCTAAAAAATAAAATATCGGTATCATTTAAATCAATCTTAAATGTATTTAATTTATCAAATAATTCTGACCTTTTTTCAGATTGCCATCTAACACAGCTTGAAGTATTTATTTGATTTCTCGCCTCACCTTTTTCTAATATTAAGATTGTATTTTTACCGTGGTCCCCTTCGTAAAAAAGTTTTCCTGTTCTATCATCAAAATTATAATATGTTACTTCAGAAGAATTTTGATGAATTATGTCCCTAATATATTTCATTCTATCTGTAGAAACTAAGGATATTGGTACAATGAACCCCAATCTCCCTCCATATCTTAATATATTAAGAGACCTTTCTATAAAATACGCATAAGTATTGCCTGATTTATTACTATGATATATCTTCAAAGAAGGAGTTCCAATCTTTTTATTTTTTGAATTATTTATTTCAAGATTTATTATTTTCAAGTCTTCTTCAGAGTAATTATTATCCTCTATGTATGGGGGATTTCCTACAACCGCATCAAACCCACCCTTGCTTAAGATGTCATAGAAATCAAAGTTCCAGTGAAGTGGTTTATTTAGGATGAGTTCAAATTTTGAATTTTTGTTAGATTTACGAGTTTTTGGAAGTTGAGAAAGATAATATGATTTAAATCTCAAGTTTGCAATATCATAAATTTTTGAACGCAAAAACATCAAGAAATTATGTAAATCTTTAGCTTGAGCACCAGAAGAGAGTTTATACTCATTCAATATCATATGGTATCCTTCATAAACTTCCTCAATCTTATTTTTCCCCTTTTCAAGCTTATTATACAGTTCCTCACTTTTCTCAAGAGTAGAAATTTTATTCATTATCTCTTTATTTTCAGTTATTTCATAATCTAAAGTTATACCAAGCGGATCATTTAGTTGTCCAATTAGAGTATTTCCTGTAATAATATTAAAGTCAATATTTGGGAGTGTGCTTATATTGGATACATTTACATTATTATCTTTAATTTCAGCAATTACAGAAAGCCATAGTCTGAGCTTTGATATTTCCACAGCTATTTCATTGATGTCCACACCATAGATGTTGTTAGAAATGATTTCCCTTGTGATTTCATAAAGGTTCGGTGTTTCTCCCATTTTAGTGAGAAGGGAATAATGAATTCTTACAAGGAAATTGGTTACTGCAACTAAGAAATGCCCAGAGCCACAAGCAGGGTCAATTATTTTTATGTCTCTTATTTCATTTTCCATTGCTTTGAGATATATTGGGTTTTCGGGCAAGTTTTCCATCAGGGCTTTCAGATCCCTATACCCTGCAAGGTCCGATTCCCTCCACTCTGCTTACCTTAGAGCTTTTATCATTTTATTGAAAATGATAGGTGAAATAGTTTTTTCAATAATAAAGTTCACTACATCATCTGGCGTATAATATGCTCCTTCTGCCTTCCTTTGTTCTGTCCCGCTCTCTGATATGTAGTTGACAGTTTTTTCAAATATGTATCCCAATATTTCAGGCCTTAATTGTGAATCCCCAGAAAGTCCAATTTTATAATTAAATATCAGGTTTTCTAAGACTAAAAACATCCCGTCGTCTTTTATATCATATTCTTTTTCATCTGGAATATTTTCTCTGAACAGCCCACCGTTAAGATATGGTATGTTATTATAATCTTCTTTTGTTCTTTCATTTTTTTCTTTATTAAAGACCTCATAAAACAGTGGGTTTAGGAAGGATTTATAGAATGTTAGTGGTTGGTTTGGATGAGATTTATATTCTTGATAGAGGCTTTCTAGGAGGTTGTTAGGGACGACATTTTTATCTTGCAAGAACGCAATAAACATCAACCTGTTCATGGTTATAAGTGCAAACAGCTCCTTCTGATCCCTGCCTAATGGGGGGATTATTGATGATAACAAACTTGACCCAGAAATATTATTTCCATTTTCATCTTTTCCAAAAACATACCTAATGTATTCTAAATAGAACTTTTTAGATATTTCTTTTTTACTCTCTTCTGCTTTAATCAAATAGTCATTAGTTATAATTTCAAAATTTTCAATCTTCAAAAGGAGCAAGTTTTCTATCTCTTTCTTTTCTTGGTTATCCAATTTTTTATTGTAAATAGAATAAGCAACAGAGTTTAAATTAAATCTTAATATTTCCTTAATATTTCCTTCGTCATACTTCACTAATATCCATTTTAGCCCGTCAGTGGCTATGCCATATTCAGTGCTCGCCATTTTTGAAAGCAACAGGGGCATAATCTGTCCCAGCCCTTTATTTTCAGCGAACAGATCTGTGTTGAAAGGTTCAACTTCAACATAAAACATATCTTTGTTTGTTCTAGGGTTTATTGCCAGATAGTCCGCCCACCTCAGGCCTTTGAATGATCTTACTTTAGTTTCCGTTCTTATGTTGTAGCCCAAATAATTCAAAATTTTCCTTACTATGAATTCTTTTACAAGTTCTTCTGGTTTTTGCTCTGTTTTTAATTGTTCTGAACTATAGGTTTCATTTTTGCTTATTATTCTTTCAAATGTTGATTCATTAACAAATTGTTTTTTTACTTCTGTAAATATATTAATGAGAAATTTATAAGTATCATCTATCTCCTGTTTTGGGATTTCTGGAAATTTAAATTTCAATATTGTCATATTCTACCACCCTTTTTATTTTTTGACATTTTTTCATTATTATTTTCAGATTCATTTTAAAATTCATATTTTTCCACCATTTTTTTATGATTTTTAATTATTTTACATTATTATATACTTTTCTAATGATTATTGTATCTGATTCATGAACTGGCTTGTGTCCATTCCTGTTACCTGAGTATAAATACTTGTAGTGAATATGCTTGAATGCCCTAGCCATTCTTGTAAAACTGATAAGGGAACATGGTTAAGGATAGCCTTAACACCAAAAGTATGCCTAAACTTATGTGCATGAATCCTAAATCCTAATTGCTCTTGCATTCTTTTAAGGTATAGATCCACGGCCTGTCTAGTCATGAGAAATAGTTTTTCTTGAGATTTAACATCGATATGGAATTCAATGAAATAAGACATAATAGCATCTTTTAGGTCTCTATGTAATGGTATAGTTCTCATTGATGCCTTTTTCTTTTTCAGAGTAATGAGGTCTATGGTATTAATATCCAGGTGAATATCCATAGGCCTTAATGCTAATATTTCATCAATTCTCGCCCCAGTCCATAGCATTGTTTTGAATAGCAACAAATATCGTTTGTGGTAATTAGCTCTCTTTTTATTTTCCTTGATCTTGTTTTCAATATAATCCTGCATTCTATATATTTCGTCATCACTAAAGAACTCAATGGGTATTTTTCTCTGGGTACTTTGGATCTTCAAATTTTTAGGAACAGGAACTATATTATTCATATTGATTGTCATTACTCACAAATTTAAATAGTTTTTTATCATTTTACCCTGGAAAATTCCCATCAAGGTATATAAATACCCTCAGGGATCCATGATAAAATGATTGACAAAATGCTTATTTTGTCAATTAAAGTTTTCAGTAAAAGGTTGCTTCTCATGTTTCTCTATACCCCTTGTCCCTTACCTTAACTATCTTAACTGCATTTCCTTATGGTTTATTCTAAAGCCTTCTTGTAAATGCAAAAATAAAGGGTCAAATTTGCGAGATGAGAGATAGGGTAATATGATTTTACCTTTTGAATGTTATACCTCAGAAAACCCAATAAATCAACACATTTTTTTAAAAAAGATGAAAGTCTTTATCAGTCATCGATGAGATATCGTGTAAACATCTCTCGAAAAGGAAGGAATTTTTCGATTTTGCTTTTTCTCCTCGGAGAGATACCCTGGTTCAAATCGATGATATCGCATATTTTTAGTGCCTTGGTTGTATATTCATTTTGCGAAAAATAGGGCCAAGTAGTGTAATTTATCGTTCTTACTCCGTGCCTTCTTAAAACGCTCATCAGGAAGCACTTTTCTTTCAAATTTAAGGTAATACGCCCCCTGACCTTCCAAGGAAAGATGATTTAATTATTTGATTTAGAAAATAATGAATTATATCTCTTCTTCCAGTTCGTCTCATCAAGGTATGAAAATAGGGCAACAATATTCACAAGCAACAAATCATTCTCTGAATGGGGTGAAGTATTAGGAGGCAATGTTATGGCTTCTTCAGTTCTTGACAGGATTCTCCGTAATTTTGCTATTGTAAATATAAGGGAGGAATCCTAAAGATTGAAGGACAGGAAGAAAAATTCTATTTCAACATTAAAGGGAGTGAAAAAGGATGCTTTAAATTTCAAATACAATTGGGAAAATTCATTTCAAAGTTTTTGCGGAAAATTGAACCGCTACTTCCATTAGATTTGTGCGGAAAGTCAATATAAAGGTGGAAAACGAGATTACAGTCAAGAATATTCAGGGCTTACATGGAGAGAACAGTTACTAAATTTGAATTAGGGGCAAAGATTGACTGCCCCAAGGAGTTTCTGGGTAGAAGGCGTTCCTTAGAATAAAGAGGGATGAGGATTAATTACTTATGTTTTTAAGTCAATTAATCAAAGTATGTCACATACAAAAGTTTAAATAATATTACGTAATTTAATAATAGCCAAAGAGAATTTGAAACCCAGATAATAATTGCGAGGTAAATCTAATATGAAGACCATAATGAATATGTGAGCCAAGAAATAATTGAAACCCAAACAATTCATGTGATCCATCATCGGGTGGAGTTTTCATGGATCTCCGCCTGATGATATATTTATCAAAAAGTTCTAAATTCTAGTCAATTTTTATAGAATGGTACCAAATTATATAGTTTTGTTAAGCTTCTACCGTCATTTCAACCAAATAAACAAACTAATCCTACTTCCCCACCTTATTTTCTCAATTTTTTGTTGAAATTTCGATAGTTTACCCTCTGTGTTAGTTGACCCCAGTGCAGGTAGATTATAAGAGAAGCATGAGAACACGAATTTCATTCTCACCATTCTCGACAATGTGACCAAAGTGCGTTAGAAGTGGAATACTCTTTTTTGGGATTGAGAATGTATATTCTACCAGAGCTCTCTTCTTTGATATTCTCATGTTGCGAAAATTACTATAAATGCCAGAGGATCAAGAACAATCATTTACTTGTATATTTCTCTGAGAGCACAATCAAGAAGGTTTGCGATGCTTTTCCACGACCAAGCATGAGTTGAATTTATTCTTACTTAGTCTTGTAAAATATTGGAGTTTTTAGAAATCCTCGAAGATGAATGCAAGAAGTTTTATGTGGAATTCTTAAAAGAGAGGAATCCGGAGTTTTAAATGTTGTTATTTTGAGATGCTTCGTGTACCTGTTTTAATTTCTCATATGTCATGCTCACCGGACGACTTAAAATTCGAAATTATGGATAATTTTGAAAGAAAGCCTCACGTGAACCCTGATATAAGCTGAATTAGCAAACAAAGCAAATCGTCAGTTAAAGCTTAAGTACATCTGATCGTTATTATTGTTAAATGAGTGCTTTTGACATAGATTTGTTTATGGACTTTAATAAAGGTGAAGCTAGTGAGGTTCGTCGTAGATGTGCTAATTGTGGTAGGTTCGTGGTCGTAGGACCACCGAGGAGCGGTAAGTCGTTCTTCAAAGATAACCACTTGAGAAATAATCTAGACACCAATGCCAACATTGATGAGTATACGTTGGGCCTCTCCATAGCCAAGACCGGGGGTGTGTCGGGGGGTAGTGAGGGGGTTATAGGGCATCTTAAGAGGATGATACCCTTGATTAAGAAGTTGCGGGATAGGGTAGAGGTTGACGATGAGGAGTTGAAGAGAGTTCTTGGTAATAAGGGCCCCAAGCCTGTTGTTGAGGAGGCAAAGAAGAGGACTGGAAATGCACCTCACAGGGCTTACCTCATACCGTGGGATAGTGATGAAGTGGAAAAATGTGTGAAAGAGCCTCGTGAATGCATCTTCGGTGCGGATGTCGGTATGGCGTTGAAACTGATCAAGGAGGCCTTTGTGAATAGGAGGATTAAATGGTTTAGGGCTGAGTATATACCGCCGGGCTTGGTCAAGGAAGTCGTGGACTTGATTAAGGATAAGGGTGAGGAGGGGGCTAGGGATGGGTTGAGGGATTGGGTTAATGCGTATTTCAAAGTCATAGATATTTTGCGCAAGGATCTCGGTGTGGGGGAGGATTCGCTTGATTGGGAGGAGGTCTCTGCTGGGTACTTGGAAGGTTTTGTGATTAGCTACGCGAAATACGTAATAGGTGGTTTAGCCACAGCCCTAATGGGTGCGGCTGCCATAGCCTTCATCGTGGTACTAATGCACGTAGCATTAAAGAGGGAAGGGAAGGGCTATGTCAACGGGATCATTGAGTTGAAGAAAAACCTTGAGAAGTTGAGGAAGCCAGACGGTGTTTTTAATGAGTTGGGTAGGTTGTTGGTTTATAGGGTTGCCTATTTAATGGGAATGAGTTATGATGAGGCTAATGAGGCATTAAAAGAAATAGCTGGCATAGAAATGGATGAGTTGAAGAAGATAGTTGAGGAGCATGAGAAGAGAATTACGGAGCTTGAGGAGAAAGTTAACGAATTCGACAACTGGATTAACCTACTTAAGCAAGAAGTTGCCTCCAGCATCATCATTGCCGGTAAGGCTGATTTCGAACAAGGAATCGTTTACCCAAACATAAAGGTTGAAGACAGTGAGTTGAGGATTAGGGTTGAGGATAGGTACCACAATCTGGTTAAGACCGGTAAATTCAACGAATTGGTTAATGAGGTTAGGGATAGGCTTAAGAGTGATGATGTTGTTGTAATTGTTGGGCCCAAGGGGATTGGAAAGTCAACACTAGCGGCAGCCACAATAGGGGAGTCATTGAACAACTACGAGGTTGGCTTTATTGCACGTGTTGATGTGCTTAATGAGGATAACTATTCAAGATTCCAAACATTCATCGAGAACTACAGTAAAAAATTCGTAAAGTACTTCGGCAGGTTGCTCATACTATACGACCCGGTATCCACCGAGATCTATGAGGAAGAACCCGGTACTCAGCCTCAGCAGTATCAGGGCGAATCAACTGAGGCTTATGAGGAAGGGCCTAGGTACTCGAGAATACCGAAAGATATTGAGACAACAATAGGACACTTAGTAAAGATTAAGCGTTTAAAGACACTTGGTGATTCAGGACAAACCATACTCATTGTACTACCGACCGATATCTATAACGCATTGAGTGAGGGGACTAAGAATGCGCTGGATAAGTACAAACGTGATGCCTTACAGATACTTACTAATACCGAATTCTTAGCAGAGTTGATTAGCGAGTACGCAAAAACCGAGGATAAACCCGATGGGTGTGCACCAATCGATGACGTGCTTAATGAATTAGCCAGCAATGTAGCCAAGTTCGACTTAGGCCACGCATTAATAGCCAGGTTCGTTGGGGAGGAACTGGCGAGGAACAATTGCAGTGTCGGTGAGGCTAAGAGTCTAATCAGTGAGGCTAGGGGCAAGGCTGAGGCATTCATGATATTGTACATAAATGGATTATTCAAAGTCCATGAGGACCCCAACACGGCTGAGGCTTTGGTTGAGGTCTTCGCATTGAGGAGGCCATTCATTAATGAAGCAGAGCCTGGTGGCCCAATAGTGCCACCTGGTGTTGTCAAGTTGATTGGTAAGGAGAAGGGTGCGAAGATACTCTATAGTGCGGAAGGTGGGGAGTTAAGGAGTTGGTTGGCCCATAGGCAGCACGACTTAGTCGAGGATTCAATAGAGGGGTTGCTTAAGTGTATTGCGAATGAGGGTGAGAGATGTAGGGAACTTGGTGCCGCAATGAAACCATGGAAACCAAGTGGAGTTGGGGAGTCTTTGAAAAGGATCTCAGAAAAGGAAATTGATGTAGACAGTGCCTTGAAGTACTTCGCAGATAATTACGGCAAGGAACTCAAAACCACACTAAGGGACTCCAGCAATTGCTGGAGGAGGGCCGCGTTAATCATTGGATGCGCCTTGGCTGGGATCGATTTAGTGCCTAAACCTGAGGGGTTACCTGAAGATACCAAATACCTCGGTGACGCTTTTAGGGGGTGTGGTGCTGATGATTACCTGCTCGTTGGTAACAAAATACCACGATTAACACTGCACCTAATCCCCACTTATGAACGTGTCTCGACCGAGGCATTCATCGATAGGTACGATAAGGCTATTGCTGAGGTAAACATGGTCCTAAATAACGGCAGGTATAAGGGCTATATTTATGTTGCTGAGAGACTTTATGGTCTCGGACTAGCCTCAATAATTGCCAGTGCGGCTGGGTTGGGCAGGCCCGTTGGGCCCGGCGATGCCGATGTTGCATTGTACATAGCGTCGGCTGCCATACAATATGTTGCACTGCCAAACTTCATTAAGTCAGTACTAAGTGCCTTAGAGCCGTTGTGCGATAAGGCACCACATAGATACCTCGAACTACTATCCTACGCATCGACTATAGGGAACCTTGACCGTAGGACGGTTAGGTACGTATTTGATGAGTTAAATAAGGTTCTAGACAATTACGGTGATAGGGTTAAGGGGCATGCCCCGTCCCTCGTAGATGCAGTAAATGTATACGCCGACCTGCTTCAGAAACACAGTATTTATTTCAATAAGGAGGAGGTTAAGGGTGTGGTTGGTAGAGTTAGTAATCTACTCAATGAGTTGGGTAGGTTCAAGTCCAGCCTAGGCCTAATGGTATGGGCAAGTGCATTAACCTCAGCGTTAGAGAGGGAGGATGTGAGGGGGCTTATGGTGGAGGCGTTAGGCATTGATGCAGTTAATAAGGCTAATGAGGTCCTTGGGGAACTAAACAAGTTGAGGGGGAAGGTTCGGGAGTTAATGAGGGATGAGGAATTCATGAGTTTTGTCGAGTCTGGGTTCATAAAGGCTGATGAGGAGGCAATTAGGAGGACTATCCTTAATATAGCATCGTATCTTAAGAGTTCTTTGGCGTTTTATAGGTTTCGTAACGATGAGCTTGAGGAGGCGGAGAGACTATTTAAGGAGTTGGCTAAGGAGGATTGGGGAACCGGTAAATATGAAAACTACCTAGCTAAACCAGTTAATCGTGGTTGGAAATTGCGTGTTGGGGCTATTAAGGGCTCGTTAGTTGGTGGCAAGTTGGTTGATGAGTTTCGGCAGTTGTACGAGGAAACCTTTAATGAGGAGCGTTTCTGGCCCACGGCTGCGTACCTCACTATTGCACCGGATAGACTTGGTGAGTACCTCGTGTCCCTAGCCTTAACGGGTGGTGATGAGAGGGTTCAGAGGATCAAGGAGCTGCTTGAGGAGCATTTGCGAGTACTGGATATGAATAAGCAAGTCTCGGTCCTGACCAGGCTAATGCTCAATGCCCTGCTCGGTTCAAAGGATAGATTAGACAATGAGCTTGAGGGTAGGCTTGTTGTTGCGCCTTGGGAGTTAATTGATGCATTTAAAGACGAGATTCCTAGTGAATACCTACTTGCGTTAATGGTTACTTTTGGCATGATAAAGCCTGAAAATGGAATTAAGTTATGTGAAGAGTTTATTGATGACGATTGCATATATTCCGTCTTGGCAGTTATAGGAATTAGTGTCGCTGTTAAACAGCTAAGAGAAAGGTTAATCACTTTTCATGAACGGATTTCAAAAGAGGAAATGTTGGATTTGCTTAAGAAACTTGGTTTTAGCGGTAATTCATTGAATTATGAGTTTGAGAGATCTGTGGAAGGGCTTGATGGTAAGTCCCTAGTCCAACTACTCGCCCCCAGCACCTCAATGGGTCTGTTAGCCTTTATGCTTTACGCATTAATTAATGGTGATGAGAAGCTAGCCAAGGCATATGCACTTCGAGGGACTGTGGGATTCTCTGATAAACTATTCGTAAGGCTATTCCTAGAGGCATATAAGGTATGCGAAAAAGGTTGTGACTTGAGTAATGAGGATCTGAGGCAAGCAATTACCAAACTATTCCTATCTCACATATAATCTTGAATACTGTTGATTTTTGTTATTTACATTCCCTTCTGATTGCCTCTTTATAAGCCTAAACTCCCCACTTTTATGATACTTGTTTTCCACTTATTAGGATTAACCTTGGGATTTTGGGGACTCTTAAACATATTGGCCTTCGGCTCAGAAGACTTAAATGATACCAGTTTCGCTAACTTGAGGGGCCTCGGGTTTACTAGCACCTAGTGAAGCCAAAGCCTAGGTTAGTAGGTCCTTTGCCACTATTTAGAAAACTCTGGAGCCGGAAAAATAGTATAGTTGAGTGGGGTTATGGAGGCTTTGCCCCTATTATAAAAGAGAAGTAGGAAAGATTGTAGATGGGTCAAGGGCGGTAGCCCTTATACTTTATACTATTAGGGTGTCCCAAGTTACGCAAAACAATGATGTCTATTATCTTCCTCTTGGATTTTTGGTAAGATGGCCATATTCTTGATAATTGTCTTTAAACGAGGGGGTTAAACTAGTAAAAAGGGTGAGAAAGGGTCAAATTTGAGAGATGAGAGGTCAGGTAATGTTTTAATTATCGTCCTTACCCTGATGCCCTCTTAAAACGCCTAGGATAAAACCATTTTCTCGTGGGACATTTCGAATCAACATAACTTAAGCACTATGTAAGCTTTTACTTCCTAAATGAAGACATGAAGGAAATAAAGGAATTCATGAAAAGGGTTGGCGTGATCATGTGAAAATAATTTTAAAAACGAAACAAATTGAAAGCAATGAAGTCAGCGTTGTGATATTAGTTGAAAATATAAAAAAGAAAAACGGTTGAAACTCATATAGGAACAAATTCAAG
>Ga0208549_100465_pt1 | contig 17246 bp, 17 predicted proteins | sample BED_host_MetaG_FD_187135 | JGI IMG/M metagenome (GOLD analysis project Ga0208549, IMG submission 187135) | Hot spring microbial mat communities from Yellowstone National Park, Wyoming, USA - BED_host_MetaG (SPAdes) (version 2) | ecosystem: Environmental > Aquatic > Thermal springs > Hot (42-90C)... | reverse complement strand
TTCCTTCTAGGATGCTTCCTGGGACAGCCCTCACGCTGATGGTGGGAGGGTTATCCTTTCAATTCCTTCTAGGATGCTTCCTAATTATGATGGAATTTCTGTCATAAGACCTTTTCTAAAGGAAATTCCACTTTCAATTCCTTCTAGGATGCTTCCAGGAATTCAAGCAATTAACAGTTTTACTCAGCTTTATGACTTTCAATTCCTTCTGGGATGCTTCAAAAAGACCTAATTAATACAATTGTGCAAACTTACTATCTCTTTCAATTCCTTCTAGGATGCTTCCTTTTAAATCGCTGAAATTTTTACCTAAAAAATCACAATATCTTTCAATTCCTTCTGGGATGCTTCCACAGTAGAAGGAAAATAGCGGTAAGCTTAAACAAAATGAACTTTCAATTCCTTCTGGGATGCTTCTGATGACAGGAGGTCTCGTTATATCAGGTGTTACGTAAACTCTTTCAATTCCTTCTGGGATGCTTCAAAGTGGAACGGCTGTAGTGCCATAAGGGGGCTATCCATCCCCTGGCTTTCAATTCCTTCTGGGATGCTTCTTCTAGACGGAGGGAGGGTGTGGTATGTAGGCAAAAAGAGCTTTCAATTCCTTCTGGGATGCTTCCGACGCTGTGCCACAACAGTATAATGGCAAACATTATCTCTTTCAATTCCTTCTGGGATGCTTCATGACCGCTTTCCTCGGCACTCTGCTTGTCATAACTTTCAATTCCTTCTGGGATGCTTCATCTGACTGCCGTCGTTAATGATATTCTTTTTTCAATAAACTTTCAATTCCTTCTGGGATGCTTCTGGCAATCATCAACGCATTCACTAACGACGTTACTGTACTTTCAATTCCTTCTGGGATGCTTCAGCTGTCCTTATGCCGCATATTGGTCGAAGTTTGCCAAAACTTTCAATTCCTTCTGGGATGCTTCCACACCGTTAGCATAAAATCCATAATATGTGGTTGTAGTCTTTCAATTCCTTCTGGGATGCTTCTTCATCCTAATAGGAATAGTACTGCTTCCTGTCATCACTTCCTTTCAATTCCTTCTGGGATGCTTCCTCGCCCGATCACGGGGAGGAGACAATAACCCTGCAACTTTCAATTCCTTCTGGGATGCTTCATCAATTTATCCGTAAACGCGTTTCTGAAAAGTTACTACCTTTCAATTCCTTCTGGGATGCTTCATACGACAAATTTATAAAGGGAAAAATGCTAAAATTCCCCCTCTTTCAATTCCTTCTGGGATGCTTCCTAGGGAGTTAAGTTTTCCCAAGAGGTTAAGTTTTTCTAGCTTTCAATTCCTTCTGGGATGCTTCAACTGCAGCAGCAACAACACAGACGTAGTTATGTTCTTTCAATTCCTTCTAGGATGCTTCAGAGCGGTTAACGCCGAGGCTATGGCGAGAGTTGAGAAGACTTTCAATTCCTTCTGGGATGCTTCTTGCAAAGTTTTGGATATGACCCAACAAAAATGGAAGTAAGCTTTCAATTCCTTCTGGGATGCTTCATTGAATATTTATATCGGCATGTTTTGGCATTTTCTCACTTTCAATTCCTTCTGGGATGCTTCAGCCCTTAGGGAGTTCTTAGGATTGACGGGGCTTCTCAGCTTTCAATTCCTTCTGGGATGCTTCCCCTAACGCCCTTTTTCTGGGTAGCTGGTACATTTATTTCTTTCAATTCCTTCTGGGATGCTTCTTGTTAGTCCTCCAGTAACACCACCTAACGTTATTCTACCGCTTTCAATTCCTTCTGGGATGCTTCATTTTACAGCCCGCAACAGCCCGATAAAATTACTATTAACTTTCAATTCCTTCTGGGATGCTTCGTTGAAGAAGGTAGGTCGCTGATTAGAAAGGTGATAATCGCTTTCAATTCCTTCTGGGATGCTTCCTCCTAAAGGCATGAGAAGTATGAAAAGTAAGCTACTCACTTTCAATTCCTTCTGGGATGCTTCTTGGTGAAAATTTAAGCGGAAAAATTAAGATTGAAAACTTTCAATTCCTTCTGGGATGCTTCGCCATTTCGTAAAACACAATCGGTATGCCTGCAACGAAATCTTTCAATTCCTTCTGGGATGCTTCTAGTATGGGGCAACTGGTCAGTAGGGACTTTCAGCACACTTTCAATTCCTTCTGGGATGCTTCAGAGGAGGGCGTTTACCTCAAGTTAAAGGAGATGGCAGAAGCTTTCAATTCCTTCTGGGATGCTTCATATTAGTTCACAATGAACACGGAATAGTAGAAATTCCTGAACTTTCAATTCCTTCTGGGATGCTTCCCATTATACCCAAAACCCCCATAGTCGTTCTTTTACACGACTTTCAATTCCTTCTGGGATGCTTCCAGGGCATGCATGAGAGACACCCTAAAGAAGAGATAATAACTTTCAATTCCTTCTGGGATGCTTCCCACCTATTATACTCTTCTCTAAACTATTATTTAAGCTTTTCTTTCAATTCCTTCTGGGATGCTTCAAATCCAAATTTCGTGATGTAGGTAGTTCACTCTTATTCTCTTTCAATTCCTTCTGGGATGCTTCATAGTCTTCGTACGGAGTCCTATTGCGACGAAGGAGCATTACTTTCAATTCCTTCTGGGATGCTTCAACCAATCGTTAGCCCTGTAAGAACTCAAGAGAGTAATCTCTTTCAATTCCTTCTGGGATGCTTCGAAAATGTTGTCGAAATTGAAGATGAGTACTTCAAACTTTCAATTCCTTCTGGGATGCTTCGAGGGATCTAAACTATTTCTTATTCTACATCACTATATGGGCTTTCAATTCCTTCTGGGATGCTTCAGGGTGCGTTAGCCCAATTTGTGGTGAAACCTGTACCAACCTTTCAATTCCTTCTGGGATGCTTCAGCGATCAAGTCGGCCTTTTACCAGGGTCTCCCTAAGATACTTTCAATTCCTTCTGGGATGCTTCTGAGTGCCACTTCACCGCTCTTCAGCGTGACGTTTTCCACCTTTCAATTCCTTCTGGGATGCTTCCTAAGCTTTTTGATTAGCAAAAACGAAGAATGTTAAGGGTAGCTCTTTCAATTCCTTCTGGGATGCTTCCTATCCTTAAAAGTCCATACATCGTTTAACGTAAAATCTTTCAATTCCTTCTGGGATGCTTCCTGCTGGTTGTAACGAAATTGCCCCTTACACCGACGTTAACTTTCAATTCCTTCTGGGATGCTTCGTACAAGGAGCATACCAAGGAACACACCCACTCCAAGTCCTTTCAATTCCTTCTGGGATGCTTCGGGGCGGGAAAGTCTACTACATTTCATTGCAATATGAAGTCTTTCAATTCCTTCTGGGATGCTTCAAATCTAATTCCAAAAATGCCTTCAGACCACCAGCGTTAACTTTCAATTCCTTCTGGGATGCTTCCAGCGAAATGCTGGCATTCACTGTGACGGAAGGGAATATTACTTTCAATTCCTTCTGGGATGCTTCTAACGTAACATCACAATCACAACAAACTACACAACAAGACTTTCAATTCCTTCTGGGATGCTTCGCCCAAGATGTCATACTAGCCCCGCAACAATATCTCCTACTCTTTCAATTCCTTCTGGGATGCTTCGACGTTAACACCGGTTGAGAACCCCTACCACGGTAAATACCAACTTTCAATTCCTTCTGGGATGCTTCGGGGTTAAGTTTTCCTCAGGGGGTTAAGTTTTTCCTAGGGCTTTCAATTCCTTCTGGGATGCTTCTTGGGATTCGTTCAGGTTTGGGTGGAGGTGGTGTTTTAGGTCTTTCAATTCCTTCTGGGATGCTTCGACTTCCTGTATTCAGATTCCCCTGTGCGGGCAAATAACCCTTTCAATTCCTTCTGGGATGCTTCGGCAAAATGGAGTTAGTCTATCACGTTAACGGTCAGGAAATCTTTCAATTCCTTCTGGGATGCTTCCTGAGATAAGCTGAATTGGTATGGATTATAGCCGTAATATCTTTCAATTCCTTCTGGGATGCTTCCAACTTCCTGAATTATTCAGGGACAGTAAGATATACAATAAACTTTCAATTCCTTCTGGGATGCTTCAGGTGCGGGTAAGTCGTCTGTTGTAAAGTCGGTGTTGAAGTTCTTTCAATTCCTTCTGGGATGCTTCCGACTATAAAACATTAATTGACTTCATAAACGACACTAAAGCTTTCAATTCCTTCTGGGATGCTTCTACAATATTTGTATTAGGCTGGCCATCACAAGTTGTATAAACTTTCAATTCCTTCTGGGATGCTTCCAATTAATCTTATTAAACTGGCAATTAAGAGCTAATTACTACTTTCAATTCCTTCTGGGATGCTTCATCGCATCATAGAGGACAATGCAGAATGTGTAAAGGAGTCCTTTCAATTCCTTCTGGGATGCTTCAAAGTCCGAATTTGTACCGTGGGATGAAGCAAAATATGGAATCTTTCAATTCCTTCTGGGATGCTTCAGGAAGTTCGTGAAAAGCCAGTTCATAATAAAACAAACAAACTTTCAATTCCTTCTGGGATGCTTCTTCATTGTTAAGGATACGGAGGAACAGGAGGAGGAATAACACTTTCAATTCCTTCTGGGATGCTTCATCAGGGGTCTCTTAACTTCTTTAACGCATTCTTCAACGCCTTTCAATTCCTTCTGGGATGCTTCAACTAGTCAGGAAAATGAGAATGAAAAGCCCAAACAAGACTTTCAATTCCTTCTGGGATGCTTCAGCCCTGGAGGCGGCGGCCGAAGTGTGGCATTATGGGGCTTTCAATTCCTTCTGGGATGCTTCATAAGCTTGCATGTGCAAGTATTATGATAGGGTAAAAACACTTTCAATTCCTTCTGGGATGCTTCAAATATAGCTGTTTACATATATGTAGTTGATGGTTACTTTCAATTCCTTCTGGGATGCTTCTTACTTTTTATTAATGTTGATTTCTGGCGGCATTGTAACACTTTCAATTCCTTCTGGGATGCTTCCGATTTTACGGCATTGGTTTAGGTCAAAGCAATACTCGACTTTCAATTCCTTCTGGGATGCTTCTGGCGATTTGCTGAGGGGTGCCATCAAAGACTTGGAAGGACTTTCAATTCCTTCTGGGATGCTTCTTCCTTGCTGAATAAGGGTAACTTGGCAACACCAATATCTTTCAATTCCTTCTGGGATGCTTCTGAGCTCACCATCGGTGTAGGTGGCAACAAAAAGGCTTTGTCTTTCAATTCCTTCTGGGATGCTTCATGGGGAGAATAGACGGCATATTGGAAGACGGAACCGTAGTCTTTCAATTCCTTCTGGGATGCTTCGGCAAAAAATAAGTAGGAGCCTGCATGAAATGAAAGAAACTTTCAATTCCTTCTGGGATGCTTCCTCGACGGCGGACGCAACGACGACCAAATATGGGACTTCCCTTTCAATTCCTTCTGGGATGCTTCTGAAATGATCGCCAATTATGTCACGAGAAAACAACCTTTCAATTCCTTCTGGGATGCTTCGTCGTTGCGGTACTGACGGTGAGTCAGGGTAATGTCATAACCTTTCAATTCCTTCTGGGATGCTTCAAGTTTTACGCCTACCATTTAGCTAACTAGTTGTCCACTAGCTTTCAATTCCTTCTGGGATGCTTCATAGATATGTTAGAGGTGAATGGGATGGAAGAAGAGAAGCTTTCAATTCCTTCTGGGATGCTTCCAATGAAACTACTAGCACTGTTTCCTAAAAATCCTATACCTCTTTCAATTCCTTCTGGGATGCTTCCAAGTGTTTAACCATATCCCAGAATTTGTTTTAATATCATCTTTCAATTCCTTCTGGGATGCTTCTACATTTATACTGCGACAAATAGTCATTATGTTCTGCTGAGACTTTCAATTCCTTCTGGGATGCTTCTTAACGCAAAATCCAACGCAACAAATTTTATTTCTCCGCACTTTCAATTCCTTCTGGGATGCTTCATTTGCAGGGCAGTTCTTGCAGATATATTTCTCCGCACTTTCAATTCCTTCTGGGATGCTTCCACTGCCCACAAGGTTCAGAATGTTATAAGGTCGACATCTTTCAATTCCTTCTGGGATGCTTCCTTATTGTACAACGGCTTAGGTCTGTCCCAACGCGATGTCTTTCAATTCCTTCTGGGATGCTTCAAATAACCCCTTCAGGGAAGTGCTGATGTACCTAAGGGATAACTTTCAATTCCTTCTGGGATGCTTCGGATTGACTTGAGTGCCATGTGCGATTGAATAATTATATGGTCTTTCAATTCCTTCTGGGATGCTTCTAAAGGATTTGGTGGCGTTCAGGGACGACCTCATAACTTTCAATTCCTTCTGGGATGCTTCGTATAATATGAGGTAAGAAAGGTGAAACAGGTAAATGTGCTTTCAATTCCTTCTGGGATGCTTCTGGATATGATCCGATTTGCTATCAGCGGCTACAACTTCCCTTTCAATTCCTTCTGGGATGCTTCCTCAAAGAAGAGAATGAAGAACAAATAGAAATGCCCTTTCAATTCCTTCTGGGATGCTTCTACCCATACTTTTTCGCAATTCTGGATCCACGTTTTACCACTTTCAATTCCTTCTGGGATGCTTCTCATAGAGTTCTCAAGCATATTAGACCCATGTCTACAACCTTTCAATTCCTTCTGGGATGCTTCTATTTCCAAATAAAAGACTACCACCTCTATCAAGTCCTTTCAATTCCTTCTGGGATGCTTCCCCAGACAAATCGTGAGTTTCCGCCTGTCTCCATATCAAACTTTCAATTCCTTCTGGGATGCTTCGAAGTGGTACCGCACCCTTACGACCCGGACGAGATACAGATCTTTCAATTCCTTCTGGGATGCTTCCAATCTCATCAGCTTTCAATACTTTCCCTTCCTCTAGACTTTCAATTCCTTCTGGGATGCTTCATGGGTTACATTTTTGTAACCCTGCTAACGCTATTATCCCACTTTCAATTCCTTCTGGGATGCTTCAACCAGCGGGTGCGTTTCCAGATACCCTACTAGCCTGTTACTTTCAATTCCTTCTGGGATGCTTCTACAGGCCAACTGATACGTTTCTCGCTTTGTCTGCAGTTAGCTTTCAATTCCTTCTGGGATGCTTCGCCAAGTAATTGCCAGTGGCGTTCAAAACGCCATTGGGCATAACTTTCAATTCCTTCTGGGATGCTTCCGAGGACGGCCCACCCAAGCGGGCCGTCCTCGTAACCCACCTTTCAATTCCTTCTGGGATGTTTCAGCTTTTTGGTCAACTGGTTAGACAATAAAAAGCGAACTTTCAATTCCTTCTGGGATGCTTCAGATGGAGGATGCGGATTTCTTTATCTCGACAATTTCATATCTTTCAATTCCTTCTGGGATGCTTCGTGAAGTGATCTGTGTTACGGGAGGGACGTCATTCACATCTTTCAATTCCTTCTGGGATGCTTCCTAACTCTCTTTCATAACGAGTTATCAAATCCATATAAATCTTTCAATTCCTTCTGGGATGCTTCATTATTTCCGCTTCAGCAATTTCCGCAATTTTTTCTATTCTTTCAATTCCTTCTGGGATGCTTCAGGAATGTGAGGACTTCATGAGTTGCTTAACGATTTATATCTTTCAATTCCTTCTGGGATGCTTCGGAGTTTTGTGAGTATTTCGATGGATACCCAGAAAAAATAAACTTTCAATTCCTTCTGGGATGCTTCAAGAGAAGAGGGGAGGGTATGGAGAGAACATGAGAACCCCGCTTTCAATTCCTTCTGGGATGCTTCGTCATGACGTTTATAAGTTCTTCATGAAAACTGTGATTTCTTTCAATTCCTTCTGGGATGCTTCCAACTTCGTCAGTGTGAGGGGGAATATACGCGTGTACAACTTTCAATTCCTTCTGGGATGCTTCTTATTGAATATCTACAGAAGAGAGAAGCGAAATAGAATTCCCTTTCAATTCCTTCTGGGATGCTTCAGTAGAAATAATTAAAAACAAAAAAGGTAAAATTAAACAGTCTTTCAATTCCTTCTGGGATGCTTCAAAGAGCTTAATAAATATCCCGCATTAATAATAGTTAGACTTTCAATTCCTTCTGGGATGCTTCTAATATGGGTCTTCTTGACAATCGCAGACGTGTTAGCTTTCAATTCCTTCTGGGATGCTTCTTTCTTCATATACCTTCCTCCTTTCCTTGTACTCATTAACTTTCAATTCCTTCTGGGATGCTTCAGATATCGCTTACCTTTACGATGAGAACGTAAAGGAGTCTTTCAATTCCTTCTGGGATGCTTCCAACAGGCGTTATAAATTTAACATCCTTCGATACAGACTTTACTTTCAATTCCTTCTGGGATGCTTCCTCTATCTATCTATCTCTACCGGAGACCAGATCTGGTTCCTTTCAATTCCTTCTGGGATGCTTCTTCACGTAGTCGACCAACGGCGTGCTTTCAATATCGAAATGCTTTCAATTCCTTCTGGGATGCTTCGTAGGCAGGGGCCCACTCCCCCCCTTGGGGGGTGTAGGCATCTTTCAATTCCTTCTGGGATGCTTCAGGACCTTATACCTAAAGTCTACACTTCAGAGGAGTTAAACTTTCAATTCCTTCTGGGATGCTTCTCCAGTTCGATTAATGCCCTTGATTTAAGATATTATCCTTTCAATTCCTTCTGGGATGCTTCAAAAAGTAGAAGAAGAGGAAGAGGAGGTGGAAGAAATGAACTTTCAATTCCTTCTGGGATGCTTCTTTGATATAAACATGTTCGGAGGGGAGGCAAAATTAATTTACAACTTTCAATTCCTTCTGGGATGCTTCTTTGTTGCAGTGGGAAATTCTCCAGTAGGAGATATTGGTAAGGTCTTTCAATTCCTTCTGGGATGCTTCGCTACTACAGTGCTTTTACTCATTGCGTCTACCGCGGTCGCTTTCAATTCCTTCTGGGATGCTTCATCAAGGAAGAAATACAAAACATAGACGTAACAAAATCTTACTTTCAATTCCTTCTGGGATGCTTCGGCGGGTATACCCGTGATGGTGCCCGCCCGCGTTTACATTCTTTCAATTCCTTCTGGGATGCTTCCTATGAACCTTTCACTTTTGGGTATTACGGCTTTCTCATCTTTCAATTCCTTCTGGGATGCTTCAGAGGACAGTATACGGTAGGGGAATGGGTTCATTATTCAAACTTTCAATTCCTTCTGGGATGCTTCACAGTTCTTTAAGCGGTTAAAGAATGTGCTAGAGAGTCTTTCAATTCCTTCTGGGATGCTTCTTCCATCGAGGGAATATTTTGCTATAGTAAAAAGTATTCCATCTTTCAATTCCTTCTGGGATGCTTCGTGGATAATATTCACCACTTACGAAAAAGCCGACGCAGTACCTTTCAATTCCTTCTGGGATGCTTCTTATGCAGAAAAATGGTCTAGAAACTGGGGAGTTTACTAACTTTCAATTCCTTCTGGGATGCTTCATAGGATTAGGCCTTTAGTGTTCATGGGATAATAGCGTTAGCTTTCAATTCCTTCTGGGATGCTTCCTCTCACACTCCAACTTTGCCACCTTAGCCATTGTTGGTCTTTCAATTCCTTCTGGGATGCTTCCAATTGCACATTGTGCACCGATCATATCCCTTGTACAACAAGCTTTCAATTCCTTCTGGGATGCTTCGGAAATTATCTATACGTTTACGATGATCTTGAGCTTTATAACTTTCAATTCCTTCTGGGATGCTTCATAATGTAACACATATTGTCCGTGCCGTATTTCTCTTCACCTTTCAATTCCTTCTGGGATGCTTCCCCTTAAAGCTCAGTATGAAGCAATGCAAAAAAGCAAAAAGCTTTCAATTCCTTCTGGGATGCTTCAACTGATGAGGAATGGAATACACAACAAAACCGAACTCTGTGCTTTCAATTCCTTCTGGGATGCTTCATCGGTACAGTATAAAGAAAACCGATCCTGAGAACAGTCCCTTTCAATTCCTTCTGGGATGCTTCGTGGAAATACGTGACGTGGTCTTTAGAAAGACGGGACAAGCACTTTCAATTCCTTCTGGGATGCTTCCACAACAGATCGTGCCTCCCGATAACGTAAAACAATACTTACACTTTCAATTCCTTCTGGGATGCTTCCTTCATCAGCGAATTAAAGGAAAAGAGGGTCGTTATATTACTTTCAATTCCTTCTGGGATGCTTCGTTTTCTGTCCTGGAATCTAATAATCATTCTTTTCCACCCCTTTCAATTCCTTCTGGGATGCTTCGTCACTTTCCCTGAACTTGGACATTGTGTCCAACAACATCTTTCAATTCCTTCTGGGATGCTTCTTGAAGTTCGTGACAGTCGGAGGCTTAGGGACATTAGTTAACCTTTCAATTCCTTCTGGGATGCTTCCGCAAGGCGAAAAATAGCGAGAAATTCGGAAGAAATGAACTTTCAATTCCTTCTGGGATGCTTCCTGGTAGGGCATTTATTGGCACCCTGTTCATCCTCAAGGACTTTCAATTCCTTCTGGGATGCTTCATAAGTAGTGCGGTCAAACCGAAGGACTACTACACCCACTTTCAATTCCTTCTGGGATGCTTCTCCCATTGGTGTATCCGATAAGGAAAAACAACAAAGTGTTACTTTCAATTCCTTCTGGGATGCTTCCATTATACCAAAGACTGAACTGGTCATTCTTGTGCATATGCTTTCAATTCCTTCTGGGATGCTTCAATATGTTCGTATACGTATATCTTAATGTTCTACAACTTTCAATTCCTTCTGGGATGCTTCTTCGGTCATTCTTGTGCATATGGGTGTTAGCGACTTTGGACTTTCAATTCCTTCTGGGATGCTTCAAAGGAGAAGTAGGTATGCCTATATAAGGTGGTATTACCCAACTTTCAATTCCTTCTGGGATGCTTCCTCTGCCTGCCCTGCTGTCGGCTTCTGTCGCGACGTCACAGCCTTTCAATTCCTTCTGGGATGCTTCTTCCTGACTCACACCTTTCACCTCTAACATACATATGCCTTTCAATTCCTTCTGGGATGCTTCGGCAATTATGGGCCATCTAGTCCATATGGCCCATACGGGATAGCTTTCAATTCCTTCTGGGATGCTTCATCTATCTACCGCTAAAACAGGGGTAAGTAAACCTAGAACTTTCAATTCCTTCTGGGATGCTTCCCATTTACGCACAAGAAGGGGAGGAGAACCCCTTCGCAGACTTTCAATTCCTTCTGGGATGCTTCGAGCGTGGGGCAATGGCAGACTATCATATATTCCTATATTACTTTCAATTCCTTCTGGGATGCTTCCAGTTACTAAACCCTCAACTACCACAACAACCACAAATGTACTTTCAATTCCTTCTGGGATGCTTCGTATACTTTAGCAAAACTGTAAACCTGCAATACCCTATACCCTTTCAATTCCTTCTGGGATGCTTCGGCGTAAGTCCATTCGAAGGTAGAAGTAGACGTAAATGCCTTTCAATTCCTTCTGGGATGCTTCATAACTTGTTAGCGTATTGGCCATCATAGCCGTGATAACTTTCAATTCCTTCTGGGATGCTTCAACATATGCCATTGTGCCAAAGACGGACTTTGTCTTCCTTGTGCTTTCAATTCCTTCTGGGATGCTTCGGAGTAAAGATGGACTACTGGCTCCAAAGGGCGATGAAGAGCTTTCAATTCCTTCTGGGATGCTTCTTGTAAACGCAATAGGCCATGACAGCACAGTATATCTAGTAACTTTCAATTCCTTCTGGGATGCTTCTTCGCACTCATCCTAACGCCCCTTCCAATTTCTGGAGTTGCCTTTCAATTCCTTCTGGGATGCTTCAGGAATTAAATAATGTAGTTCTTGCTAAATGCAATTGCTGCTTTCAATTCCTTCTGGGATGCTTCCAATTAATTCCTGATATTTCATTTCTTTCGCCTCTTCAGTTTGCTTTCAATTCCTTCTGGGATGCTTCTTCTAGACGGAAGGAGGATATGGCAATGCTTCACCAAGAAAACTTTCAATTCCTTCTGGGATGCTTCATAGTCTGACCGGAAGAAGACTTGAGTACGGCTAGAGAGTAGCTTTCAATTCCTTCTGGGATGCTTCGAAATTGAAATATCTTGACGAGAACGAAATGATATATTATGACTTTCAATTCCTTCTGGGATGCTTCGTCTACAGAAGTATGCGTAGATTGCGTAGTTTGCGTCTTTCAATTCCTTCTGGGATGCTTCACCTACAGCCCATATATGGAACATTTTACATTTTTGATCTTTCAATTCCTTCTGGGATGCTTCAGAAATGAACCAAAGGAAAGCTAGCTTTAACGTGTTAAACTTTCAATTCCTTCTGGGATGCTTCAACCGAGAACACTGCTTTAAGGTGTGGGAACTGTCTAAGCACTTTCAATTCCTTCTGGGATGCTTCATAACAAATTCTACTACTATTAATGGCGTCTGTTACAACTTTCAATTCCTTCTGGGATGCTTCAATATATTGTTTTTTTAAACTGTTATCCAAAAAATACCGATACTTTCAATTCCTTCTGGGATGCTTCCACGTTATCGTTCAGAAATATAGACACAAACATAATAAACTTTCAATTCCTTCTGGGATGCTTCAAACTTCTCTTCAGTTAACTCGGAAGAACGCGAGTTAACCTTTCAATTCCTTCTGGGATGCTTCCTCAGGAACCCGCTGAACCTGAGCGGGAGGAGGTGAACTTTCAATTCCTTCTGGGATGCTTCGCCTATATATGTCACTTGTGCAAGCAGAAAGAGAAATAACTTTCAATTCCTTCTGGGATGCTTCCTATTTGCATGTTGTTGAGCAGTTTGTTTTTATCTTCCTGACTTTCAATTCCTTCTGGGATGCTTCTTAATAGTAAGATATGAGCCAAATTCAGTATTGTATATTGTCTTTCAATTCCTTCTGGGATGCTTCGTAGGCTCATGCTTTCCCCACCATTACCATAATTACTATTACTTTCAATTCCTTCTGGGATGCTTCAAACATTTACCGCGTTGGGGAGGAAGAGAAAGCAAGGGGCTTTCAATTCCTTCTGGGATGCTTCTCCACTATATCTGACCCTATACCCCCTCCAACTGATATGAACAACTTTCAATTCCTTCTGGGATGCTTCGGCTGTTGTTCTCCTTCCCCAAAGGTATAAGCTAACGGTCTTTCAATTCCTTCTGGGATGCTTCTATGTATATTAGGTGAAAGGTGAATGAGTGAACAAGAAGGTCTTTCAATTCCTTCTGGGATGCTTCTGCAAATACAATAATAAATAGAAATAACTCATGTAAAAAAATCTTTCAATTCCTTCTGGGATGCTTCTCCAGATAAACAATTAATTGATTATTCATTTATTCCACTTTCAATTCCTTCTGGGATGCTTCCGAGACGTTAGTAATCGCGGACGGGGGTGACGGCGATGGCTTTCAATTCCTTCTGGGATGCTTCAAAGTTCTCGGCGACAAATTGCCAGTCCTCTAACGTAGCTCTTTCAATTCCTTCTGGGATGCTTCAGGAGCGGAAAACTGAGCCGAAGTATGAGCAAAAGGCCGACTTTCAATTCCTTCTGGGATGCTTCATAACATGGAAAGAGAGCTTAAAAAATAAAAACGAACTTTCAATTCCTTCTGGGATGCTTCACTCCTGGATTTACTTTCTATTTTGAATTTTTAATAACAAACTTTCAATTCCTTCTGGGATGCTTCCCAGTTCTTATTTTTCTAATAATTATTTTATAAACGCTTTCAATTCCTTCTGGGATGCTTCAAGTGAGAAAATACATGGAGGATTGCTGGTGAGGTAGATACAACTTTCAATTCCTTCTGGGATGCTTCTACATTAGTATCTTTAAGCTGAACCATGTGATGAAAAACTTCCTTTCAATTCCTTCTGGGATGCTTCGAATTCTTAGGAGGCGATAAAAAGAGTGGAACTCAGCTTTCAATTCCTTCTGGGATGCTTCCCGAACTTACCGTCCCTTTCCAAGAACTCGGTATTATATCCTTTCAATTCCTTCTGGGATGCTTCAATTGCCTCTTTGATTCTCGCTCCGTTAACCAGCTGTATGCTTTCAATTCCTTCTGGGATGCTTCAATAATAAAGAGTTTCAAAGAGGAGATAGCATCTAAGCATCTCTTTCAATTCCTTCTGGGATGCTTCCCGCTACCAGCGGCTGTTGAATTCTCTGCAGTTAATGTTAACTTTCAATTCCTTCTGGGATGCTTCTTCGTCCCGTCGTTAGGGCACAGCCAACCGTCTTTCGAGCTTTCAATTCCTTCTGGGATGCTTCAGTATTTAAACGATATAGCGAGAAGAATGGGAGGCACCCTCTTTCAATTCCTTCTGGGATGCTTCGGCAACCTGGAGGTTGCCTGGGGTGTCGGCGTCGCAGTACTTTCAATTCCTTCTGGGATGCTTCATTGTTGATAAATTAGCTGAAATTCTTCCTGAAATTGAAATCTTTCAATTCCTTCTGGGATGCTTCTTATGACGATTGTAAAACAAATTTTAAAGACATTATTATCTTTCAATTCCTTCTGGGATGCTTCGTAATAAAAATAATAGGAAGGAGATAAAAGTGCAAAAATACAACTTTCAATTCCTTCTGGGATGCTTCTGCAAATATATATTCTCTAGGATTTAGCCCAAATTCCTTTCAATTCCTTCTGGGATGCTTCCCCTAAGACTTCCCTGAACGGGTTGGCTTCCCGCACAGGCTTTCAATTCCTTCTGGGATGCTTCTGCGGAAATTATGCGAGGATATGCAAATATGCACATATGACTTTCAATTCCTTCTGGGATGCTTCTGCCTGTGGGAAACCAACTCATCACTCATCAAGAATAACTTTCAATTCCTTCTGGGATGCTTCAGTTGATGTTGTATTAACTTGACCTAAGCCGATTCCAATAACCTTTCAATTCCTTCTGGGATGCTTCTTCCAAGTCGTCACTAATTTTTACAAGCAGATCTGTTTTCTTTCAATTCCTTCTGGGATGCTTCTGAGACCATAAGAAGAGCAGTTGAAAACTTCTTGGAAGACTTTCAATTCCTTCTGGGATGCTTCCTAGCAAAACAGCACTATATAACTAGGCGGTGGCTGAGCTTTCAATTCCTTCTGGGATGCTTCGACAAACAACAATATAACGAATGGCTAAAGTGGGAATCCCTTTCAATTCCTTCTGGGATGCTTCATCAGCCCTATCCCGTCGGCCATGCCCGTCAGGCTAGAACTTTCAATTCCTTCTGGGATGCTTCCATATTTCAGTTCTTTCCGTATCTGGCCCCTCTGAAAATGCTTTCAATTCCTTCTGGGATGCTTCTGTATATTGTTGAAATTCCTAGCGGGTTTAGGGGAGGTATCTTTCAATTCCTTCTGGGATGCTTCAACAACTCTTGGTGTTAATGCGTTATTGAATATGGATACATTACTTTCAATTCCTTCTGGGATGCTTCTACAAGCTTTGGATATAGATTTACAATTTGGCAAAAAGACCAACTTTCAATTCCTTCTGGGATGCTTCTTGAGAAATCCCTTTGCTTATGTGCAACTCCACGGTTATCTTTCAATTCCTTCTGGGATGCTTCTTAGTAAAATTACATACAGAGTTGCTTAAACTATATTTAAACTTTCAATTCCTTCTGGGATGCTTCTAGTCTAATTAGTAGTTATAAATTTCCCTAGTTATTATCTTTCAATTCCTTCTGGGATGCTTCTCTCGGGGTATATAAAGTTAGTATGAGTTTCATCAATGCTTTCAATTCCTTCTGGGATGCTTCCAAAGAATTTTGAATATTATCATGGGTGAGAAACAAATTGACTTTCAATTCCTTCTGGGATGCTTCGTATGAGCCGAAAAGATACCGTATCCACAACCTGGTTTACACTTTCAATTCCTTCTGGGATGCTTCTGACCATAAGTCAAGTCCAGTTCTTGTTTGGCGTATATCTTAATCTTTCAATTCCTTCTGGGATGCTTCTGAGAATACATGTGAATCTGCTGAGTGTAACTGCAGTTCTTTCAATTCCTTCTGGGATGCTTCATCTATTTTTCCGCAAATTGGGCATTCGTAAAGTACTTTCAATTCCTTCTGGGATGCTTCAACGGTCTAGGTCTTACGGAAAGAGATATGGAAGTTATCTTTCAATTCCTTCTGGGATGCTTCGCTTTTATAACCATCAACCCCTTCAAGGGGATTTTTTGCTTTCAATTCCTTCTGGGATGCTTCTCAGGAACGTCAATAACGGCTAATTTCATTATCACCTTTCAATTCCTTCTGGGATGCTTCTTATGCTAAGAAAACTCTTTGCTAGACCATTCTTAACTAACTTTCAATTCCTTCTGGGATGCTTCAACAGTGACAATCACGTCTTTAGTATAGTATGTAAATCGTCTTTCAATTCCTTCTGGGATGCTTCATCTTTTTCTCTTCTAGGTTATCAAACTCGTTCATAACTTTCAATTCCTTCTGGGATGCTTCAAACTCATCGCCTGCGACTCTCTGCCAAGTCGCTTCCGCATCCTGACTTTCAATTCCTTCTGGGATGCTTCTTATTACTGGCTTGACTGCGTGATTTGAGATATTCATACTTTCAATTCCTTCTGGGATGCTTCGATGAATGGGTAACATTAGGTTCGGCAGTTTCAACATGGTCAACCTTTCAATTCCTTCTGGGATGCTTCTTGAACTTCCTGAGTGTTTAACACTTTCCCTTCCTCTTTCAATTCCTTCTGGGATGCTTCTTAATATATGGCTTCCCAGTGTCTACCGTTACCCAACGGCTTTCAATTCCTTCTGGGATGCTTCAATGAGAAGGGCGACATAAAGATGCAATGCCTTAACTTTCAATTCCTTCTGGGATGCTTCGAAGAGGAAGAACAAGAAATAGAAGAAAGTAAAACATATATCTTTCAATTCCTTCTGGGATGCTTCGTATAATAATCAAAGTGCAAGATTATTACAAAGAGCAGTCTTTCAATTCCTTCTGGGATGCTTCGCCTGGGGGGTAGGAACTGCCCCAGAGGACGCCCTGGACTTTCAATTCCTTCTGGGATGCTTCATATTACTCAATTGTTAAACTTCCTCAAGAAATTTACTTTCAATTCCTTCTGGGATGCTTCAACGGGAAGAAGGTGGCCAAGAAAGCGGAAGATGAACTTTCAATTCCTTCTGGGATGCTTCAGCAAACTTCATATTTCACTAACATTCATAGTATGCTTCCCCCATATAAAAATTACGGATATAAGCTATCTCCTCTTGCGAACATTTTTGTCACTCTCAAC
>Ga0208549_100464_pt1 | contig 17282 bp, 12 predicted proteins | sample BED_host_MetaG_FD_187135 | JGI IMG/M metagenome (GOLD analysis project Ga0208549, IMG submission 187135) | Hot spring microbial mat communities from Yellowstone National Park, Wyoming, USA - BED_host_MetaG (SPAdes) (version 2) | ecosystem: Environmental > Aquatic > Thermal springs > Hot (42-90C)... | reverse complement strand
AAAATTAAAGTAGCGGTTATATGTTCGGAAAGAAAAAGGCTAACATAACGGCGCAGCAGCCTATTGGGTTTACTAAGCAAAGGAGGTTCTTGTTCTTTAAAATAAGGTCAAAGCCCATATATCAGGCTCAGTCGCAAATACAGCAAACACAGCAGCAAGTAAAAATTTCAAAGTTTCAAATGTACATTGCTGGCGTAGCTGCTAAGCATAAAGGGCTTGATCTTGCATTGAGAGAAGCAGGTATAAAAGAAAGCACTTATGAGTTTATCAAAAAAATGTTCATAAATTCAATAATTGTTAGTGCGATGCTAGTTGTAGCTATTTTCGTTTTGCTTACCCATTACTATATAAGCTATGCAACTAGTGCAATTTTATCTTTAGTACTTGGAATAGCAGTATTTGAAGTCTTTTTCAATAAGTTTGTAAACTATCCCATAGATAAAAGCAAGAATGAGGGCAAAGAGATAGAGAAGAGTATACTTTTTGCAGCTAGAGACCTAGTTATAGGAATGAGATCAGGCATGCCTCTGTTTAATGCCTTGACAACTGTAAGCACAGGCTATGGCGCAGCGAGCAGGGAGTTCGCAAAGATTGTAGAGCTGGTACAGCTTGGTATGCCAATAGAGCAGGCAATCGATGAGGTAAGTAGTAAAAGCCAGTCAAAGACATTCAAGAACCTTATGCTGCAGGCATCTGTAAGTATTAAAGCTGGTGCAGATATAGTAGGAGCACTTCAAGGTGTAATCGATGAAGTTATGCAAGAAAGAACTATAGAGCTTAGAAGATACGGGCAGAGGCTTAACGCGCTTGCTATGTTTTACATGCTCTTTGGAGTTATATTCCCAAGTATGGGCATAGCTGTAGCAGCTATTCTAACAACATTCATAAGCTTGTTTACTGTAGATGAATCAACACTAATATTTACACTTGTAGGAATATTCTTCCTGCAGCTTATATTCCTCAATATTATGAGGTCTTCAAGACCAACATTTGCAATGTGATTATATGATATCATTTGAGAAGCTTGTAGCAAGGAATGTTGTGGTATTTATTTCTAGGGAGCTTGACCTTGCGGGGCTTAAGATGACTGTAAACAAATTCCTAGAGATTGCAATAGTTGGCGGCTTCCTTATCCTTACCATATTATCCTACTCTCTCTTTTTCCTTAAGTTTAATGTGGGCATTGCGGCGCTTGGCGGCATTGGAGGTGCTGTGCTCTTTGAGGTAATGCTTTATATGCTCCTTGAGTTTAACATAGAGAAAAGAAAGACATTCGTTGAATCGATACTTCCAGACTATTTGCAGATAGTTGCAGCAAATGTAAGAAGCGGAATATCACTTGACAAGGCCATGGTCCTTGCGGCAAGGCCAGAGTTTAAATATTTCAGCGATGACGTTAAGCTTGTAACCAAAGCCTTATACGCTGGATCAACATTACAAAGCACTCTCTTTGCACTTGCAGAAAAATATAGGTCACTTCAATTAAAGCACACTGTAAGAATGCTTGTCGAAGCGATACAATACGGTGGCGGAATGACAGATTTGCTTAACCAAGTAGCAAAGGATATAAGAAATCAACAGATGATACAGAAAGAGGTATCAGGCCAACTATTTATGTATACTATCTTCATTGCCTTTGCAGCTATAGTAGGTGCACCCACTCTTTATGCTCTTACCACAAGGATGATGACAGTAACTGATACAGTCTGGGCAGGCATATTAGCACAAAACCCCGGTGGCTTGCCAACAGCAGGAGTATCTTTCTTAAGGCCTAGCCCACCTAAGATAACAATCAGCATGTACCAGAGCTTCGCACTCACCGCTGTTATACTAATAACGAGTTTTGGTTCATTTATAGTATCTGCAATTTCTACAGGCTCTGTAATAAGAGGGCTAAGATATTTGCCCATATTCGTATTAGTCGGGCTCGGCGTTTTCTATCTTGTTGGCACAGTAATAGGAACAATGTTTTCAAGCATAAGCGGTGTTTAGCCAACAAGATTAAGGGCTTCCCTTTCATTTATTATACCTGCAACTGTAGACAAGCCATTATTAGGATAAGGACCATAGAAAGGAGTATAGTAAACGTTATAAGCTGTGCCATTGTTGCCATTGCCGCTATAGTCGTTTGCATTGCCGTTTAATGGCCACCACGCAACAAGATTTGCAGTATATGGCAAGCCTGATATGCCTTCCTGATAAAGCTGCTGGATTTGGCTCGGCGAGAGAGCCGCATTATAGAGTTGGACATTTGCTATCGAGCCAGTAAACCACTCATTACTCCCTCCTCCAGGACCCAGAGCTCCAATAAAGACATCGTGAGAATTACCCGAAATTGATCCACTAATAGCTTTTGTTCCTAAGAGTTGCCCGTCCCCGTACCAAAATTTTGTAGTTGCATTCATAGTTACTGCTACGAATATCCATTTGTCGCAATTGGAATTTGGAATTGTGTAAGATGTACCACTCCAATCGTTTGAGGTATCCCATTCAAGAGTGAATGGAGCCCCACAATTGCCGTTCAGTTTCATTCCGTATTGCCCCTCCTTATCCACAATATCATGAAGTGGGGTGCCTTTCACATAAATCCATGCTGCAATAGTTATTGTATTTCCTGTAATATCCAAATTATTACTATTTCCACAGTCTATAGATGTATTAACACCATTGAACTGCGCCGTATAAAAATTAGGAGAGGCTTCAAGCGGCAACCTACTTATATATAGCGCAGAGTTGCAATTCCTGCCACTTATGCACCACAATGTGCCAGGAATAGGCAATGTATTAGGCGTAGGCACAATGTATATAGAATCTCTTGTATAGTTTATTAAATTATTAAATTTCACATTAGTTGCAACACCATTGTTGCCGTTGCCACTGTAGTCGTTTGCATTGCCGTTAAGTGGCCACCAGCCAATAAGACCCGCATTTGGCAATGGCAAACCTTCAACGCCTTCTTGATAAAGCGCTTGAACCTGGCTCGGCGAAAGTGAAGTGTTATAAATTTGCACATTTGAAAGTTGCCCTACAAAATAATAGGCGTAATCGCCAAGACCTATAGCACTTACGCTCTGTATGTTTTGCCCTACAGAACCACTCGCAACAAGGCTCCCATTTAGGTAGAAGTTCCATATGGTATTAGATCCGGAATCTTGTGCGGTAAATGCTACAAAATACCATCTGTTGAACCCTATTTTTGTGCTGATCACTTGGTCATTATGCGAACCTGGATCAAAGTATATTTGATTTGCAGAATTAAAGCCTATGCGCCAATTCGCTTCTGGATTGCTGTCTATAGGGAATTGATAGTTATTTTGAAATGATGTCGAAATAAACCATCCAGCTATAGTCAATGCATTTGGCGCTGAATAGCCTTTGCTTGTTAGTATGTAAGATGAACCAGAAGCTCCGTTGAACTGCGCTGCGTAGCGGTTTGAACCTGAAAAGGTGAATATGCCATTAGGTGAACTTCTTAGAAAGTTTGCATTTGCTCTATCAATATACGATGGCAAAAATGGTGATGCAAAATATGAACCATTTTGTATAGCGTTTCTAAGACCCTCTATATTTAGCAAGTCCATTCCGGGCCCGTAGAGAAGAACCTTTGTTCCGTTTGGAATGTAATTGAGTATATTTGTAGAACTAGAATACTGAAGCCAAGGAATGTTTGGCGGTGAGCTTATACTATTTATAGAATATGTAACTAAGCCGCCAAACTTATTTGCGATTGTGCAGGTTGCGTTTGTAATTAAGTTTGCGTTTGGAGTAGCCAATATAATTGATTTATTAAGTGGCGCTGTATTTGCCCAAGATGGAACATTACTTGATAAGCTTGTACATGTAACACCACTGGGTACATGCAATACAATACCATATATGAAAGCATTGCTGCTAGAATTGCCATATGTTGCATAAGCACTTCCTACAACACTTGTGAGATTATTTATTGAAGAAAACCTTATTGGTCTTTGCACACCCTGTTGAGCATAGAAAAGATCATAGGTTCCATTGAGAGGTATAGAAGCAGATACTGGAATAGAGTAGTTTTGTGTGCCAGAGGGCGTTGCTATTGAAACATTCTCTACATATGAAATAGATAGATTATATGGGCTTGTTTGATATATTATTGGCTTGGACTCGCTTATCCTTACAGCTAGTGGAGAAGGCCTGATATTGTTGATTATAGAAGCATCATATGCCACAAAAGTTGCATTGCCCATCCACATTGCCAATGCATTTGCAGCTAATGAGTTTGGCGCTACATTCGGAAGCGTTCCGTTAACAATAAGGTAAGAAAGGTATTGGCTTAAATTGCTAACAAAATTTCCTTTTCTCATACTTGCATTATATTCGTAGCTGGTTAGAGCAGATAAAGCTCTTGAAAGTGAAGCAGCTGCAAAGGCTTGCGAGGAAGAAATAAGCGAAGATGCATAATTTACAGATGATGAGGCAAGCAATGAGCTCTGCTGTATTTTGTTATAGCTTATATTTAGCAGAGTAAAAATAAGCAGTTCAGCGATCATGAGGGTAAAAAGCACTACTACTAATACTGTCATCAAGAATCCTTTTCTGTTTTTATTGATCACTGCCATGAAATAACACTAACATTATATATATAAGATGAATTTAAGAACCAATTATAAATCTGCATAGGCACACTTATCTTGCTAGCCACATGTGCATTGTAGAATTTTGGCGGAAGCGGAGCACTTCTAAGAAGCGATTGGCATGAGGCTCCGATGTAGCCAGTATTGTTTAGCGCATAAACATCATCTGCGCAGCCATCAGGATACCATGCAATTAAGCCATTTAGTATAGGAGAGCCGCTAGGACCACTTAAATACAATAAGCCAACCTGCTTGGGGCTTAGAACAGTATTATAGATCTGCACGTTTGAAATGAGCCCATTAAATGTAGAACTACCAAAAGGAAGATAGCCTATATAGAATGGGCTAACCCCATGTGCTACTGGAGCAGACTCCTTCTTTGAACCAATCAACGTTCCGTTAACATAAAGGTAGAGTGTATTTGAGGGCTGATTATATTCTGCAACAATATGATACCATCTACCTAAGCTGATTGTAGTGCCAACTCTAGAGTTTTGGGCACTAACATTATTGGTAAAAATGAGAACCTGACTTGAAGAAATGTTTGAGGATTGATAAATATAAGGAAAGCCATTCCCTAAACTATTCTGGCCCATTATACCGTTGTTTGAAGACCAAGAATATGGATAAATCCAGAAAGACCATGAGTAAGAAGGAGTATCTAGGCTTGGGTTTTGTATATATGTATAGGTATTGCCATAATATGTTGCACTTAATACACCGCTTGTGTTCATGCCTTTTCCAGAAACCATGATAGTATAGTTGTACATTGGATAAACAGAGCTTGCAAGCTCTTCCGCGCAACCCGTTTGGCGATTTACATATAGAGAGGCAATAGTATAAAGAATAGAAGGGTTTGGATTTATATTTTGTATGTTGCAAGAACCAAATGCAATAACCTTGTTGCCGGTTATTGCAAAGAGTTTGCCATACGCTATAGCAAGATAAGGTGAGAAGGTAAGTGGGGAAGGAAGCTGATAATACCAGATTATGCTCCCGTTCTTTAAGCTTTGAGCTGTTAGATTGCCAGCCCAAACAGCATATACCATGCCACCTCCAACAACAGGCGAGGCATTTATCGGAGCAGGACCATAAGAGATTGGCTCGCTCCAAAGCTGCATACCGTTTGGAGTTGTTGCTAAAATTGATTTTGTGCCCTGATAAATAACAATATTGTTATATATATCAACACCCGCTACCTGTGAACCAGCTGATGTGCTGAAAAGCGGCGTACCATTTATATAACTTGCGTCTGCATTGCTTGAAGAACCATAATAAAATATATCACCCAAAGAAGCGATTGGACTTACGCTCGCTGAAGCCTTTAGATAGAGAAGTGTTGCTGCACTGCCTGAGAATACAATTGCACCTATATAGTTTGATGATGTCTTAAACGCCAATGAGCCGGATGTATAGCTAAAAGAGGTTGGTGATTGGCCAACGTTTACAGACCATGCGGTAGAGCCGTTGCTTAGATATAAGGCATAGGCGTAAAAGTTGCTAGCACCAAAAACAAGCTTATTATCATAAGTAATAAAAGGTGATGTTATTTGAATCTGTGAGCCAGCTATTGCAACTATATTTGCACTCCATATTAAGTTTCCATTCACCGGGTTAACTGCTGTTATATTTGTTGCATTAGCATATATTAGCATGTTATAATAAATTACCGGCGTTGATTGAACGTTTGTTTGCACGTTCTTAGACCATGCTTTAAGCCCTGTTGTTGCGTTTACAGCAAATAGGGAAGAGCCTGAGCCAAAATAAATATTGCCATAGCCCGCGACAACGCCTGTCTGTATGTTACTTGGAGCTGTAAAGATAAATGATACAAAAGGATAAGCAGGTCCAAAATTTGCACCGGCATTGTTTGCATTGTTGGAATGCAGCATTGGCCAAGAGGCTGCTTGGGTATTTGATAGCGCAAGCATTTGATTTGCGAGCCTATTACTTTGTGCAAGATAAGCCAGATTTGTGCTTTCCAACTGGCTTAATATAGAAGCGGCCTCGCCATATCTGAATGAATAAGAGACTTGTGGTGTGTAGAAAAAGTAAAGCATGATAGAGATACTAGCTACTGCTATTATCAAGGCAAAGAGCGCATCAAGTGTAAATACAACACCCTTCATTACTCAACACCAAATGATGTGTTGGTCCAAACCATAACTTGCATCGTTGCGGGGACGCCGTTTATTATTATAGGCTTATTTACGACATAAATACTCATAGCGTGTGCTGCATATGGACTTAGTCCAATTCCAAAATTTATTTTCTGATAATTTATCACAATATAGTAATCATAGCCAACACCAACCACTTGTTTTGTTGCTTGATAATTTAAGTTTGCCATACTCTGCAATGTAGCGATCTTCTCGAGCGAAACTTCGCCGTTGCTTCCTAGTAGACCAATAGATATATTTGACCAAGTGCTTGGATTGCTAGGGTTTACAATTGAACTCCATGAACTTGGTGATCCTGGCGTTAGCAATCTATTGGCAAGGGCTTGAGCTTGCATTTGCATAGAGCCCACACCATAACCATATGAAAGTGCGAATTGATTGCTTATGCTATACCATACAAATGCAAGTATTGTTATTGCAAATCCAAATATTACCATTGCAAATATAACGTCAAACGACCAAAACTGTAGCCTCATGGCGAAACACCCATACTAACCTCTGTACTTGCATATGCTGGATACATGTTATTATACAGTTCATTTATCTGCTGTGGCGTAAGAGCTTTGCTATAAATTTGAAGGTTTGCTATAGAGCCATTTAAGCCTTGGAAAGGTTGGCCAGCAAGATAGCCAACATTAAAACCTATTCCAAGATAGTGCGAGGCTGTGTTATTTTCTTCCTGCGAACTAAGAGTTTGATTCTTTGTATCAACATAAAATGTAGCAGTTCCTGTGTTTATGCCACCATTTTTAAGAGTAAATGCAACAAAGGTCCATTTTCTTAGTGGTACAACCAGATTTGAAGCTGATGTAACCCAATTATTTGTTGTTTTGGCGTTCCATACGCCAGCATATAAATTACCATTGGTATTTACTCCAAAAATCAATGTGTTTGCAGGGCTTCCTTCACTATAAATTAATGGAGAGCCTGCATATGAATTCATATACACCATAGCAGCAATCGTAAAATTAGGCTGAAGGTTAAGTGGTGCATACGATGCGTTGTATATATAGCTATTTCCATTGAAGTTAATTCCATAGCCTCCGAAAGAATAAAGATAAGATGGCTTTACTATCTGTTGCTGTGTATATATAACGCTTGTAGGCACGCCGTTGTTGCCATTGCCACTATAGTCGTTTGCATTGCCATCGAGTGGATACCATGCAACTAAGCCCGCATTCTGCAATGGCAAGCCTGCTATACCTTCTTGATAAAGCTGCTGGATTTGACTTGATGAAAGAGGAGTATTATATATTTGCACATTTGCTAATGTTCCATTGAAGTATGAGCTCAACGCCTGCTCATATCCTATTATCCACGGATACTGCGACGTATACACAGAAGGCAAAGTTCCTGAAGTGCATGAAGGTCCAGGACCGTAGGTACCGGAATTTAAATAGTAAGCAACTTTTTTACCATTCACATATAATGAGAAACCATATGACGAATTATATTCGCCCACTACAAAATACCATTTATTATACTTATAAACTTGATAACTTGATGCAAAGTCTCCGACACCGTTTGTGTCGTAGCCAAAGAAGAAACCAAACCCGTTAGAGGTAATAGGTGATGTGCCCAATGTGAGAGAATTGCCACTTCCGGGCCCTCGATCATTCAACACCACATTTGAATGACCACCACCACACCAACTTATACTACTACCTGAAACATTAACCCAAGCAGCTTCAGTCCACCCAGTCTGCGTTACATTCATTTTGATAGTAGTATTTATATTACTGCTTTGCCCATTGAACTGCGCTGCAACTATGTTTGAATAATTTCCGCTCTGCGTGACTAAATTATTTTTAAGAAAATTAATATTACCATATAATGCCCCATTGTTACCATTGCCGCTATAGTCATTTGCGTTGCCATCAAGAGGATACCATGCGACAAGGTTAGCGCCGCTTATTGGCAAGCCTGCTATGCCTTCTTGATAAAGTTGATCTACCTGATTAATATTAAGTGAACTTGAATAAAGCTGCACATTAGCAATAGAGCCGTTAAAATATGCTATGTTGTTATTCCACGTACCAGCACCTATGCTCCAGTTTGAAGGTGTGCATGTTTGTGGTGTTAGAGAGACTGTTGCAATCATTACACCATCTAGAAAGAGGGTTTGCTGCGATGTTGTTTGATTTATAACTACAAAATGCCATTTGTTATCTGCGACAAAGTAATTTGTTGAAAATGCGAGGGAGCCTGTAGAAGAAGAATCACCACCAGCAAGATAACCCTGAGGCGTTACATAAATTACTGGCGAATAGCAGCTGGCTATGCTTGGCGGCAGTTTGTTGCCATTCCATAATACAACGCCACCACTTGCAGTCTTAAACCAAGCTGCAACAGTCAATATAGAATTAGCACTAGGCGATGCTTGAGGCAAATTAATATAAGAGGAATTTGTGTTGAATGTTGCATAGTAGCTAGGCATATCCCAGAAGGAATTTTTCATGAAGCCATTTATGTTTGAGTTTGAGCTATATGCTATACCACCAACCCCAAGGTTTAGAGGCCACCATGCGATAATGCTATTTGCTACAGTATAATTGCCGTTGTATGCTGTAGCCTTTACAAACGCTTTTCCAGGCATGTTGTTAAAATTAAGAAAAGATGTAGCAACACCATTTTGGTTTGTGAAGTTTGATTGAGGAACCATAGGACCATATGAAGATGCAAAGCTTACCAGTGTGTTTGAAAGCGGCTTGCCGTTTCCATTAAGCACTTTTGCAAAGAATTGAGATACACTAGTAAACAAAATTGGACCGTGTATTACACCGTTGTTGCCATTGCCACTATAGTCGTTTGCATTGCCGTTAAGTGGCCACCAGCCAATAAGACCCGCATTTGGCAATGGCAAACCTTCAACGCCTTCTTGATAAAGCTGCTGTATTTGACTTGGTGAAAGAGTAGTATTATAGATTTGAATGTTTGCAGCGCTACCATTTAGAAACTGTCCATCAGAATTTCCGTAACCAATCTGCCACCCTACTGTTTGGCTACTTATACTTAGTGGCCCCGAGTAAACTTGTACACCGTTAACATATACCACTTCATTTCCATTATATACCTCTGCCAAAAGAAAATACCATTTGTTTTTATTTAGTGCATAAGAAGATTGGTAATTAGTAGCAGTGCCCCAGTTATAGAAGCAAATATCTAATGAAGAGCCGCATACCCCAATGCCATAGGCATTTTGCTTTGCCATAAGCCAATCCCAATATCCAGAAGTAGGCCCTTTATAATTTACCCAACCCCCGAACGTTACTGTAGATAACTGTAAATTTGGGGAGTTTGGTATTTGTATGTAGCTGCTCTGACCGTTAAACTGTGCTACATAAACGTTCTCGCTTGAAAGTGCTATGTGCTCTGCTTGATTGCTCTGCGTAGCACATTGATAATCTATGCAAACCTTGCCGAATGAGTTCTGCAAATATATCGTGCCGTTTGCAATTGGTATTAGATACTGGTTTGAAGTGCCACTTACCAAATAGCTTGGATTTGAAACGACGTTTTTTGCCATGCTGTATGCTATGGCTTTGATAATCTGCTTTCCCACCTTAGCTTGTAATATTACCATTCCATTCTTTGTTATCGTTACATTGTATGGTATTAATCCTATGAGATTTGTCACCGCTAAACTGCCAGTGTAGCCGTTACCAGCTTGCAAAGCAGAATCCATTGCACTCGCTATGCTCTGCGCCTGTAGCTGAAGTTGCGCAAATGTCTGATCGCTTAGCCCAAGGCTTCTCTCGCTAGATATTAATGCAAACATGAAGATAAAGACAAGTAGCACAAAAGAGAATACAATAAGAAATTCGAGCGAAAGCTGAAGCTTCATTCAAACACTCAACATAATCATGTTAATGGTGTTATATAAACGCAAGGCATATTAGGCGATGTTGGGCATGAGCCCAAAGCTGTTATATTTATAAGGTATGTACCTGTAGCACTTATACCACCAAGATTGCCGCTCACATTTACAGGCGTATACGCGGTTACAGAACTATAACCTGTAGATGACCTTACCATGAATATAATCAGATGACCTGGTGCACCGCTCTGTGAGCCAACATAAATATATTGAACTCCTGGTGGCACCTGGATCTGTATAACTTGTTTTGCTGGCGGGCCTTCACTCCCAACAAATGATACAACACTTGCAATTTTAGAAGCGGCTTGCTGCGACTCTATAGCTGAGAGCGATGAGCTTGAGCTTGCTATCTGCATAAAAGCTATTACAACTATTGGGAGCAAAACTGCTAAGCCAAACGAAAGGGTTATTAAAAGCTCAAAGCTTGATTGCGCTTTCATGTGACCACTACATTATCTTTGAACTTGGTAACAACAAGCTCCTTCTTCTCCTTTACTTCATTGTATAGTTTTTCAACCAGATCTTTTAATACGCTGCTTAATGAATAACCTGTGGAAATTGCTGCTACAGAGCCGCCTTTCTTTAATACAACTTTGCTACGAATCTCATAATTTCTTAGCTTCGATCTTTTTACATTCACCGTTACATAATCTACTTTTATCTTGCTAAACCTGTTTATCTTATTTACCATATCATTAAGCTCTGCCTTTATCTCTTCCTCATACTCTTTTGTATAATCATCCAAACCAGAGATTATTATCTTGTTTTCTTCTTCAGTTGTAGTAGACACTATAAGCCCAAAAATATCTCTTACGGTTATAATACCTACAGGCTTATCAGATTTGGTAACAACAAGTGATGATATGTTTCGCTCAACAAACTCCCTTATCGCTTCTTCTAGTGGGCTATCTTGTTCTATTGCAAGTACACCCTTTTGGCATACGCTACTTACTGGGGTATTACTTAATGTATAGAAATAGTCTCTCCTCTGCGGGGATCTCTCTGTAGCTTTTGCAAAAATTTCCACTATATCTTTAAATGATATGATACCATACAGAGAACCATTCTTCATCACAACAAGCCTGTTTACCTTGTTTTTCTCCATCGCCGTCTTAGCCTGCGCTATGTTTGCATCAGCATCTATGCCTATAACTGGTGAGGTCATCGCATTCTCAACCCTATATTTTGAGAGAAGGTGCAGCGAGAGGATTGCCTTAAGTATCTCATTCCTTTTAACTATACCTATAATCTTATTTCCCTCTGTGTAAGGAAGTGCCTTCACCCCTTCATAGTAAAAGTAGAGTATAGCCTTTTCTATTGTTGTAGACCTGTCAAGAAGAGGCACTTTCTTCGCAAACTTACCTATCGACTGCCTTTTATGGAGCTTAATTGCACCCTTCCTTACAATGGTTCTATCATCCACTATACCATAATAATCATTATTTTTATTAACGATCACAGCTGTGTACTCTTTGACCTTACTCATTGCCTGTGTTATAGGGTCCTTGTAATCATAAGTTACAGTTTGAGAAACAAACTCGCTTGGTATGGGCTCTATAGCTCTCATCCAAATCACATCTATATTTAAAAATTGAAAGGTTAAATACCTTCCTTACACATATTAAATAATAAAAAGCTATTTAAAGAAAAGTAAAATTTCTTTGCCAGGATGGCAGATCGGCTATGCGGCCGCCTGCAGAGCGGCAAAGGAGGGTTCGACTCCCTCTCCTGGCTTGGTCACAAGAGGTTCAACACCTTTCACAATCAGATTTATAAATTGGCTAAGGGCAAAGGTATATTACAAAATATGCCTAGCTATCCTAGCTATTAAACAATGAATTAGAGCATGTGGACTGCAGAACATTGCTTGGTATGTTTTTAAAAAGCATGTTATAACGAAATCCAATTTCTGAAACGATATTTATAAATAATTATAAGTAAAAAATAAAATGGGGAGAGAATGACCCTCATCTTGGCGATAAAAGCAGACAATGGAGTAGTTTTAGCTGGAGACCAGCGATTTATCTACTATGCTCGAGGTGAACCAGCATTTGCATCCAAAGGTATAAAGATAATGAAAATAGGAAAAAACACAATTATGGGTTTTTCAGGAGTGTTTCAAAATGAGGGCGAACTTTATAATTTGCTAAAGAAGCATTCTGAAGATTTGGACAACGATATACCTAGTGCATTGAATAGCCTAGAAAGTGAAATAAGAAAAATTACCATTCGATCTGAGTTCCTGCTAGTAGGCAAGGTAAATGGTGATCTCGGAGTTGTTAGATTAACTGTAATTAAGAGTGATGAAGTATTTGAAAAAGATATTACAGGACAACAGGTAGTAGTAGTCGGAGACGTTGGTTCTGCGTTTGGCCTTATAAATTTTATAACACATGGATATATAGAATATTCGAAAGAGGCAAGAAAAAGCTTCACTGTAGATGATGCCGAACCCCTTGCTTATATAACTATAATGGCGATAGAAAGATCTGGCGCGCTGGAGATAGGTGATGGAGTAAGTATTTTGCCCCTGGTAAAAGATGGTGAAAACATTAATATTGAGGAACCATCTACCTGGGAGCACGGCCTATTAGAAACAGGATATAAACATTATGATAAGAAAAGGTTATATCCGCTAATTGAGACAATAGAAATTATAAAGACTCTAAAAGGGTCATATAGGAAGGAAGAAGAGAAGGTTAAATCACCGAGTTAAATAATCCTTTACACAATTCAAGGTATTTGAATCAAAAGCATAGAGAGCTCGTTAAATCTCTTTACTACTCTTTTTAGTATATAATATTTTGCGTTTTCTTCAGTTAGATTTATATATATAGGATTGCAATTTAGTTTGTCCTGTGAAGAATAGAGTAACTGCTGAAAGATGATGAAGCCTATATCGACTGAGGACGATAGGATGGAAAAAATCTATATTGCAGTATTTGTTCTCTCTATTGTAATAATGCTTGCAAACTCATTCTTCGCTACACCAAGCAGCATACTTGATACAGATCCATCAACCTATATAATAGTGCCTATTGTTATGCTGCCTTTGCTTTCAATTTTTATTTTTAAAAATAAGATTAAGCCAGAAGCGAAGATGCTAGACCAGTTGGTTGGGTTTATTCTATTTATCTTATTCCTATTCATCATTACATATTTGCGCTATACCTTCTCATTTTTATTTATGAGCTATAGGCTAGACATGCTCATCCTTCCTCTAGCTATAGCAAGCATAACAATAACCATTTTTGGATTTGAGGAGATAAACAAATTTAAGGCTCTAATGATATTCGCGCTTTTCGCATCTCCGATAATTTTAACACCCATATTCTTTGTCAATCAAAATTTTGCTGAGGTGAATGCATATATAGTATATGTTGTAATGCATGCCTTTGACAAAAGCGTTGTGTTTACGCCACCAATAAGCATAAGTGGTAATGGTTATGCTATTGGGATAGGAGAGAGCTGTGCAGGCATAGGGGCACTTATAGGAATTATTATGTTTCTTATACCAATTGCATATTTGCTAAATGGCAAATTACGTGCTAAAATATTATGGGTCTTATCTGGCTTTATCCTACTTCTTATCCTCAATTTTATAAGAATGGTGACTATTGGGTTTACATGGTTATGGCTAGGGCCAAGTCAAAGCACATCTTTTGCACATAGCTTTGCTGGCGTGCTTATATTCTACATAACAATTATAGTCATAATTTTAGCCACGCCGCTCTTCAAGCTAAAGGTTCCGAAGGTTACAAAGCCATCTGGAAAAAGAATAGCTAGAAGAAAGGCCAGACATGCCTTATCGCCATTAATACTTCCAATAGTATATGCACTTTTGTACTTCTTATTAACAACAAATTATGCAAATTCAATATATGTCTCACCAGCACTAATGCATGCAAATGCTGCATTGAATGGAAGTGCTTTTGAAAATTTTATATCAAGTAATGTAAATACAACAGGCTTTACTACTGTTTCATACTTATTTTCAAATACATCTGATATACTGCTATTTGTTAACCAAACCTTCAATAAGACAAACCCCATAGCGATGCTTATAACAGCACCAAATATAAAAGCAGAGAAAGAGCTGCTTGCGAATATGAGCATATTAGGAAACGCTACTTTTATGAATAAAAATGGTATAAACATTTACTTATACAAGGTCTATTCGAACAAAACAATATATTATATGGGTTTTGAAGAATTACCATATGTATTTGATGATGAATATTACGTAGAAAGTGAATACTTTATAATGCCAGAAGTAGCTGGATCTCTTAACCTAAAATGTGGCTATTCAAAGTTTACTTACCTATTCAATATTCTTAATCCAAACTTCTATAATGCAACAAAAATGAATGAGTTAGAAAGCGCATATTGTATAAACGAGAAAATATTCAGGTAGTTTTATGAAGCTTGAGTTTTCAGCAGGAGCGATTATATATAAAATAAAAAGTGGTAATGTAAAATTTCTCTTTTTGATCTCTTCAAAAGGAGACTTAGACATACCAAAAGGACATATAGAAAAAGGTGAGGATAGCTACAGTGCTGCAAAACGTGAGATAAAAGAAGAGTCTGGGCTAGATGTAAACTTTATTCCTTATTTTAAGTATGTGAACAAATACTTCTTCTACGAAAACAAAGAAAAAATCCTTAAAACAGTTACAATATTTATAGCAAAAGTGAGTGGAAATAGTAAGGTAAAAATTTCATGGGAACATAAAGGCTATAAATGGCTTACATTTGAAGATGCAATTAAAGAGGTTAACTACAAAGATATGAAAGTTCTTCTTTCCGTAGTAAATGATTATATACAACGCTATGAAGCAATAGAACAATTGAATAAAGAGTATAGAAAACTCAGCGATTTGAAGGGCTGGAACCTAAGCAAAAGGTTTGTGCCTGGAGAAGGACCGCTTAACGCAAAGATTATGCTAATAGGGCAAGCACCAGGCGATGAAGAGGATAAGCAACAAAGGCCTTTTGTGGGAAGAAGTGGAAAGCTGCTTGATGAAATACTGAAGAAAAGTAGGATCAAAAGAAGCGAAATTTATATAACAAGCGTTGTGCAGTTCTTTCCGCCAGCCAATAGAGTTCCAACCGCTAAGGAGATAGAGCTTTGTAAGCCTTTTCTTGAAAAGCAAATCAATATTATAAAGCCAAAATTTATTATACTGCTTGGAAGCGTAGCTTCAAAAGCAACCTTGGGTATTGAGAACATTGATGAAAACCATGGAAAAGGAGTGAAAAAAGAAGGCATTACTTACTTTATAACATATCACCCAGCAGCGGCGCTTAGATTTCCAGAAATAAAAAAGGAAATGCTTGAGGATTTTGAAAAATTTAAAAAGATGATAAGCGCGTAGTTGATAAAATTATAAAAATCTAAAGAAATAATATAAAAATAAGCTTGTGAATAATTCAAGCAGGGCTCGTAGCTTAGCCTGGTTGGAGCGCCCGACTGATAAAAGCTTGGCAATCGGGAGGTCCGGAGTTCAAATCTCCGCGGGCCCATCAATTTTAAACATCAACCAAAACATGTATGCTCCACATCCTTGTTTTTTCCACCTTAAGCTCGTGTGGAGTTATTGCCTTAACCTCCAAAAGAGAATAATCTTTATCTGTATTCTTGAAGAAAAGCTTGCCTGAAAGTTTAAGCTCAGCTTCGTCTATATTTATTATTTTAAAATCGAATGCCTTTAAGCTTTTTTCATCAACTTTGGAAAGTATATCCTGCAGCGTATACCACACTAAGTCTTCTTTTGTTCTTGCAGACTCTTTTATATTTATACTTCCCACTTTGCTATTTTCCCTGCTTATTCTTTTTATATCTAACATTACATTGAGCAGAGCACGCACTGCGTTTTCAAAAGCTTCTTTAAATGTATTACCATATGAGACAAACCTTATATCTGCGGTATGTGGAAGGTACCTAAACCTTATTTTTGACACTTAATCATCTCATATTTATGCTAAAGCTTCCAGAGGGTATATGCTGAAGTATATAGTCAATATCATCAAACTCTAGAAGCTTTGAAAGCTTTTTAGCTGTGTCTGATTTCTTTGTATTTCCTGGTCTGAGCTCAACAGCTTTTTCTGGTTTTATCTTATCATAGGTTAGGCTAGGTACTATCTCAAACCTTTTTGAATCATCTTTGGTCTCTGTAAACGCATAAAGTATGAGGGGCATAGCCTTAAACCATTCCCTCTCGCCACTCATCGCAAAGCTTCCTGTAGCCAAGTAGCCTTTATTTGTTGATTTGCTAACCTGCTCTCTCTTCAATGAATAAACATCAGCATAAGCTATACCAGAACTCCATGCCCTTGAGAATGATGCGGCAAATTGTGCCACCTCCTCTTTTATATCTCTGCTTGCCTCTACGCCATTCTTTAGCACAACTACAGATGCACCAAATATATCGGCATGGAAGAAGAGGTCTTTTTCGTCGAAGTACTTTGAATTTATTAGCTCGTTTTGCATAGCATCCCTTCCGCCTATCGCTAGCATCTTGTTGCTTGTAAAGAACCAGTAAAACTTCTCAAACCATTCCTTCTTGCTTATCTTTGATATCTTCCTTACTTTTCTTTCTTCTCCTTCGCTCTTTAGCT
>Ga0208549_100457_pt1 | contig 17456 bp, 21 predicted proteins | sample BED_host_MetaG_FD_187135 | JGI IMG/M metagenome (GOLD analysis project Ga0208549, IMG submission 187135) | Hot spring microbial mat communities from Yellowstone National Park, Wyoming, USA - BED_host_MetaG (SPAdes) (version 2) | ecosystem: Environmental > Aquatic > Thermal springs > Hot (42-90C)... | reverse complement strand
TTTATAGATCATTCGTTAACGAGGTATATCTTAACTATCTCCTTTGGGGATAACGGTATAATAGACGGAATTAAGGATTTTATTTTATAACTTTTCCTATAGAATATTCTAAAGACTTTGAAAATAAAGAGTTGAAGAGTTTAATGATAATAACTGATGAGGATAAATTGGAGTTAAATAATGTTAAGCTGTTTTCTATAGAGTATTATAAGAAGGGTGAAGAGAAAGTTCCTTACTATAGTGCCGTCATCACTAAAGAGATTGGAGAAAAGTTAGCAGGCAAGAAAGTTTTAGTAATAGCTGAGATAGAATAAACTCCCCAGTTTACTGAAGAAAAATTCAAATAGTGGTAAATACTACTAAGAGGCTAAGAAGGAAAAAGATTAAGTGAAAAAGAAATGATCAATTTGATGGTGGTTTAAAGTGTCAGAAGAGAATAAAAGTAGTTTATTCAATTATTTGCGCTTGGGACACTCTCTAGAATATCGTGGAGTCTTATAGCTCTAGCTTTTTAAATCTTAATACTGACAGTACTAAAAGCACGGCTATCCATCCTATAGCGTCTAACAAAAAGAAAGATAATGGCACAGTACCGTAGGAGAAAGATAATGGAACCTGATATATTGATAAAACTGTAGCACCTAGCGGATTTAAATAACTGAGAATTTCCTGAGCGTGTAGCGAACCGTTAAAGAATACTGGTGATGCTATAAATAACATGAATAGTGAAAGTATATAGATTAATACCGATGCGCCGTTCACAATATTACTCTGTCTTACAAAGACAGATATTGTAATAATAAGCATAAAATATCCAGTAAGTGCCATTATGTCTCCAAACCAATAGTACAGAAGTGGCAAGTAAAATGCTTTATAAATTAACAGAATTATCTCAGTAACCATAAAGATCGCGGAAGACGCTATTACAGACGACAATAACCCGACTCCAACTCTCCTTAAAAATAATTTAACCTTACCTATAGGTTTTGAAATTAAATATGTAAAGAGTCCCATGTCTAATTCTCTAGTAAATAACGTTGAGGCCTCATAACTCATAATAATTGGGAAGAAGGCGGAAAATAGTCCTAGTGCCCCAGATGCAATACCTATCACGTCTGATTTATATACGTTTGCAGGTACGAATATATCTACTGAAGTTTCATTACATTCCTTTAGCACAACATAAGAAGGTCCATATGGTAAATGTACTGGGATTTCAGCAGTGAAATTCACATAACCTAGTTTCTTAAAGGTTAAATGATTTGGCAATTTGCCACAAACCGAAGCTCCAAAATTAACTGTTACGTTCGGATGAGATACATTATAGCAAACTATCCCTGGAGATGACGTAATAATTATCATATCAGCTTCTCCAGTTTGTGGTGTATAATTAAGTATTTCGGAAACTATTCCGTTATTTTGGCAACTAATAGAATATACGTATCTACTAGCTTGGCTAATTATAACTTGTGAAAAATTAATACATTTGACCATATCATCATATTTAACCTTTATTTTGCTTTCATTGTTTATTAATCCAATAAAAAATCCTTGTTTATTTGTGGTTAATGTAATGTTTCCTATTATAATTGTGGCATTATATGCAGGTTCATTTTTAAATGAAACAAATCCTCTTATTAAGAATTTATCACCTTCAGGAGTTGTTAGCGCTATAAAATTAATGTCCCTATTAGATTTTGAATAATACATTTGTACAGCGTGCAGGCTAGTAGCTATCGAGATTGCTAAAAAAATTAGCAGAAATATTATAAAAGTCCTATTAGCAATTCCCTTCTTAATTTCATAAATGAATCCACTCATATGCATCAATCATCTTTTACTAGTATCACATATATAGAAATGGAAGATAGTTTAATTCTATAAACAGTATTTAAAAATGAAAAATGTCTAGTAATGAAATATTAATTAGCTGTATATCCGCTCCAAATAAGCAAACTCATAACTTTCACTTTTTACGTAATTTATTAGTCTCGAAAATAATCTAAATTTAAATCTAAAATGTAATTAAAAGTAAAATTCTTTGACATAAGAAGACAAGAAATACCTAAAATTATAGAGAAAGAATACAAATACCATAAGAAAAATTTATTTTCTATTTATTGTAATTTATACTATCCTTCATCTAGGCCATATAATGAGCTGAATAATTCCTCTAGGTCATAAGACCGTTTTAGTTCTATTATGTTGTTCTTACCTATCAAATTAATTATATCATCTAAATCCGCACCTTCTTTCAAATAGATTACGTTACCCTTAATCTTAACGTCTCCTATCTCATTAGCTTTCTTTAGAATATCTTGGTTAGCTTCCTTCAGTACGATCTTAATTACTCCAGAAAGTTCCTTATTCTTGACTTCCTTAATTATTTTCCCTTTGTTAATAAATACTATCCTATCAGCTATCTTCTCCATTTCTCCTAATAAATGAGATGAGAAAAGTATAGCACAGCCTTTATTCTTCATTCTAATTAATAGTTCTCTAACTAGCTTCATACCTTGAGGATCTAACCCGTTCTGTGGTTCGTCAAGTATTAAATTTCTAGGATTATTAATTAAACTTAAGGCTAATGCAAATCTCCTCTTCATACCTTGAGAAAAAGTCTTTATTTTCTGACTTTCTCTCCCTTCTAGCCCGACTAGTGGAAATAAATCCTCTGCAATCTTTTTAGCTTCTCCTTTATCTATATTGTAAAAAGATGCTATATAATAGAAATAATTTATAGCCCTCTCGTTTTCGTCGAAGTTAATTATTTCAGGAACCCAACCAATCATGCTCTGAGCCCTACTCTTTTCTTTAACTATACTGTAACCATCTATTTCAACATCCCCAGAAGAAGGGCTAGAAACGCCAACTATTATCTTCATTGTGGTAGTCTTTCCTGCACCGTTAGGACCTACATAGCCCACGATTTCCGAATTATTTACATTAAAACTTATATTACTTAATATAGTCTTGTGGTTCACTACTTTTGTAACATTATTTAGCCATATCACAAGTAAAGGATGTCCTTAGAATTATAAAAGCGCGTAAGAAAGTTTAAACAATTAAACTACCAAAATAAATGCAGATTTAACGTAGTAGGAGAATTTCATTATTTATATCGGAAAATTCTTATAGCATAGTACCCAAGAAATTTTTGACTAATAGGATGTTTTACGTTATTGAGGAGATTCTTCTTTCAATAAGTGCTATTATCAATTTTAGTGCAATATATGACTTAGAGAGTATTTGATTACTTACTCGGAAAATTTTAATCATAACACAGGATATTATTTAATATTTTCATTATTATTTTCTTCAATAATTTCTTTATACTTTAAGATCGCTTCAAGGTACTTTTCTACAAGTTTCTTTCCCTTTTCAGTTATTACTATTACCTCTCTGGGCCTATCTTTAAAGAATTTAGTTTTTATTTCAATCAATCCATTATTCTCCAAAATTTTCAGATTAACAGACAAGGTGGATTTGTTTATCCCCAAGTTCTTTTGCAATTCGCTAAATGTTATTGTTTTTATTCCCGTTAAGGCCAGTAATATACCTACTCTAATGGGTGATGAAAATATTGGATCTGATAAAATCTCCATCAATTCTTTAAGGTTTTCCATAAGCCCTCACCATTGACACTACTCCTGAAAATATCCATATAGATGCGAAAATAAGCACTGAATATGGACAGATATTTTGAAGAATTAGGCCTACTGGAGATAATATTGCTAACCAGTCCTCAAGGCTAATCTTAAATTTAAAGCGAAAGAAAGTGTAAGATAGCCAGAGCTCTATAATCCAAAACAATATAAGATCTCCACCTATACCTATTCTGTAGAGGAAACCACACACTATTATTAATCCAATTAATATTTTCATAATTATATTGTATATAATACTATAAATATCTCTTTTATATATGATTTTATTTAGTTTATTTATAATTTTATATAACTCCAGAATTTTAGTATTTAGAAAAATAACTGGAATAAGACCAAGTATGAATATTCCTGCAGAAACGTATGAAGGCAATGGAGTTCTTAAAATTACTGGGACAGCTAACGTAGTAGGAACTAAAGCTCCTACTATTAAGTAAATAATGCCAATATACTTCTTGAACTTTAGGTAATAAATTTTCCTAGCAATCTCGTTAGCCTCTAAAAAATTCTCATAGATTTTACTATTCATTGATCTCAAAAATTACTGTCAATTGTGAGTTTTAAATCTATCGTACTAAAAGAAAAGTAGAATGTAATAATTGGAAACTTATATATCTAAATCTATAAAAAACTATTAACATTTTCATTTATCTTTAGATAAGACTAAAATAACAATGAGAGTCAGTAATGCTATTTATACGTAACTTTAAGATAATTAGAAGATTAGATAGCTAGACTTATTTGGTAGTAAAGTGTTTAAATATAAATTATTCAACCATCTACATTTATATACAGAGCCAAAAACTTTGTTTATAGATTTACTATCTATGATTAGTGATTTTGACGAATCTATAAGACCGTTCTTTGATAAAACTCTAGATCTACTGTTTTCTGGCATTCCATTATTAATGCAAACTACAATAAAAACTGGAAGTTTTCAGACTTTGTTGAACGAGGTATATGGGGATACTTATGCTGACGAAAGTATAATTAATGAATATACAACTCAGATCTTATTATGCAAAATTTTCCTTGATTTGAAATACATGATAAATGGGGTAATCTTGGAAAATCTTACATTGAGACTATTTAGCAATAAACCTAAAATAGTATTGCTAGGTTATGGAGAGTATATATTGGATTATATTACGAACGAATTGAATTTAGAAAGGATATTAATTTCATCTATATTGAGAAAAATAAATATTTATCCATTTATGCTACTAGTATAGGCCCAATAATTGACTATTTAAATAAATTAAATTTGAATATTAATGCAAATAGAATAGAAATTATGCAAAAATCCATTGTTTAGTTTTACTACTTTAATTATATATTTATTTAATTAATTATTTTTATGAATTATCTATTAAAGTCTGCGTACACCAAAGGATGAAAATTTAATCCTCAAAACTACTTTTTGATATGGACTTCGAATTTTCTGATGAGGAAAAAATATTCCAAGAAAACCTCAGAGACTATTTTTCAAAGTCTTTAAGACCTAGGTTAAGGGAAATCGATGAAAAAGGAATTCCAAAGGATTTCATACTGGACGCCTCCAAGATCGGTTTATGGTCCTTAACATTTTCAGAAGACGTAGGAGGACAACACGCATCATTTACTTTAGCATCAATTGCAGCGGAAGAAATCGCAAGAGCAGATTTTACTATGGCTACTGCAGTATTTTTCCTACTAGAAAATAGTTGGGGGTACGTTTTAGATAAATACGGTTCAGAAGAACTAAGGAAGGAAGTTTTGCCTAAAGTTGCTAGCGGAGTGAATTTTCTAGGAATAGCATCTACAGAACCTTCCGGAGGCAGTGACGTTGCAAACCTAAAAACTTCAGCTAAAAAAGAAGAAGGAAAATACGTGATTAACGGAGAAAAAGCTTACATAAGCGGAGTTATGGAGGCAAAAGAAATGGGAGGAGGCCACTTAACGCTTGTTAGAACTGGAGGAAAAGGACATAAAGGAATCTCAATGATCTACGTTCCTATAAACTCTGAAGGAATAACGGTCTCAAGAATTGAAAACATGGGTAGAATGGGAATATCTACTGGCATAATAAAATACGATAACGTGAGGATTGATGAAAAATTCCTAGTGGGAGAGGAAAACAAAGGCTTTTATTACGCAATGGACGGCTTTAATCACGCAAGAGTTTTAGTCGCCTCCGCATGCATTGGTTCAGCTGAGGCAATACTTGAGGAAGGTTTAAAGTACATAAAAGAGAGGGAAGCATTTGGCGTAAAACTGAAAGATTTACAATCAATTGCCTTTGAGGCAGCAGAGTTATACACTAAGTTAGAAATGGCAAAGCTACTCGTATATAAATCAGCCTGGATGTTAGATCACGAAGAGAAGTTCAAGGATGAAATACCGAAGTTTTCTGCAATGGCCAAATTAATTGCTCCTCAAACAGCGTTTGACGTGATCAAGAGCGTAATGATATGGTTTGGTGCATATGGTTATACTAAAGACGCGTTAATTGAGTCAGGGATGAGAGGGCTTGTGTCTTACCTAGTAGGCGCAGAAGGCGCGTTGAACATTATGAAGTTGATAATTTCCAGGGAGATATTGAAGTGAGATTGCATATCACTTTTTAAATTATTACTGACCGTTATTAACTTTAGTTAAAAATTATTTTTTATAATTTATCTTAGTATAATCTTCAATAAAAAAGATAAAAAAGTTTTTTTAGGTTGATTAACAAACTTATCATATGGAAACGCAAATAGATATAAGGCATAATATTAAATGTTGTTATAAGCTTAGTGAATCAGACGTAGATGTTTTTCTAAAGATTCTCGAAGTAAGAAGACCTATAACTTCGCAAGAATTATCAAAGATGCTAAAGGTTAGTAAAACTACTGTTGACGGAAGTTTGAAAAGGTTAATCGATATAGGTTTAGTAATAAGGAAAAAATCAGAAAATGGAAAAATAGGCAGACCTACCTATATATATTATTTGCCGTTAGGAATAGAGGAAAAAATTGAAAGCGATTTAAAAAGATGTGCAGACCAAATGCTTAATACAAAGATATAGAAAAGAGAAAAGTAACAAGAAAAAAGAAAGAAAAAGGGAAAAATAATCAAAATTTTCTTCTCTCTTTTTAACTTACTATTTCTCCTTCGGTCTTAATGCTCTTTAACATATCCTTATATACGCTATAGTAATCCTTCATTGCTGCAATCAGATGCCACCTATCATCTTCACTTAGATGATCTTCAAGCGTTGGGCCTATTTTACTTCCAACTACTGTAGGAATACTAATATGAATTATCTCGTCCTCGTATTGTCTTGGCACTGCAATACTCATTACCCTATTTTCATTGAGCACAATAGCCTTAATTATATCAGCAATTATAGTTCCTGGCCCCCAAGTTGTCCCACCCATTACCCTTATTATATCTCCTGGGATACTTTTTACGTACTTTTCAATTTGCTCTTTAGGAAGATCTTCAACTTGTTTACCGTTAACTGCAACAGTGCTCCATAATACTACAGCGTCCTCTCCATGTTCTCCTCCAACAAAGCCATCAACTTGACTAACTGGAACATGAAGGATCTTTGAAATGTAAGCCCTTAGCCTCATGGTCTCAACTTGGTCTCCAGTGCTTATAACGTATTCCTTGGAATACTTTGCAAATACTGAAGCCATCATGTCAACAGGGTTTGTTACCATTACATATACTGCCCCGGGATTCCTTTTTGGCAATTCCTTAGCTAAGTTAATAATAATTTTTGCATTATCAGCAAACAAGTCTCTCCTGCTCATTCCAGGCTTTCTTGGCCTTCCCGCAGAAATTACCACTATGTCGGAGCCTGTGACGTCATCTATTGAATTTGTACCTATTACTTCAGTATCTATTCTAAGTGAAGCAAGTGCATGCCTAAGTTCGTGTTCAAATTTTTCTGGAAGTTCTGGAATAATATCATAAAGTACTACCTCATCAAATATTCCCCTAGTTATTGCTGAGTAAGCTATTGTTTGACCTATTTTTCCTATACCAATGAAGGAAGCTTTTATCATGACTATCATAGTAATATTCTCTGCTAAGGATTTAAACTTTTCTTAATTTATTTATATTCGAAAAATATAAAGTTTTATGCATTTCATTATCATTGATAGCTCTAAAAATCAAGAAAAAATGTTTATTAAATTCTTCTTATTAAACTGATAAACTCATGATAATAACATTTATTAACTGAGTATACATATATACACATTGGTAGACATGAACTACTCAAGAATACCCGGATTACTAGGAGTTTACAAACTACAGAATGGCAAGTTTACTAAGGTCGAAGGAGAAGGCATAAATATCGACGTAGAAAAGCTAACTAATATAGTAATGGAAAACATGAGGATAGGAGAAGAGGAAGCAGAAAAGATAGGACTAGGTTCTTTACAAGGCTTTGCCATGATTTTAGACGATACAGGCTTTGCTTATATTAACGGAGTGCTTGTAGTTGTTAATGCAGTGAAAACCAACTGGGATTTAGTCATAAAAACCTTGGAGGGGATAATGTATGAGAAGAGTTAAGGGCTATATAGGTCACGTAAAAATAGATAAGGAAGGAAAGGTTATAGAGTCTAACGTGAATAATGCTGAAGAAATTGCAAAAATTCTAAAATTTAACGTAGAAAAAGGAAATCAGGAGGCCAAAGAATTAGGATTCAATAAAATCAACGGCTTTGCGATGTTTGGCTCAACAAAAAGCTTAACCTTTATGAAAGATACTGCACTCCTAGTGGATAATAAAAAAGCCGATTGGCAGGAACTATTTACTACTTATACATACATAAAGTCTTGGCTAATAGGAGGGATAGCGTTACTCGTTCTCTCACTAATATTATATTACCTTGCAATATTTACTTCCTACATGGACTACTTCGCCCCACAGCCCAGGTTTTTCACGCCCACAATATTATTGCTAATTTCCATCTTTATGATAGTCTTATCAAAGTCAAAGTTTAGCTATAGGCTATAGTAAAGAGATACTCTCTTTCTTTCCTTTCTTTATTTAATTTGAGGTAAAGGTAAAAAAGATACTCCTAAAATCATGAAAATTACTGATAAAGTTAGTAATATTGCCCCGAGCTTAGAGTAAAAAGATAATTTTTCTTTCAGCATGTTAATTTCTTCAATTGAAGAAGGGTCTATTGACTTATAAGCCTTAAATATTCTCTCAAATAGAAATGCAATATTAAGTCCTACAAAAAACCCTGCCAGACCTAAAATGCCTCCTACAAGTATTGAAAATCCCCAACCTGTAAGCAGAACTTTCTGAACTACCTGCATTCCGCCGTCTTTATAATATCCTATCATATAGTGAATGAATTCTCCGGCTCCGAAAACTACTGTTATCATACCGGTAGATTCTATGAATGAAACAAGAGACGGAAACAATGAAGTTAAAATTTCCTCCTCTTTTTCTAACTTTTCTAATTTTGGAAAAAATAATCCGAAGAGCAAAACTGCTCCGTAATATATCATGCCGAAAAAGCCGTGAATTACGTTTAAAATAAAATTTATTGGAACCAAGCCTATCGCCTAAAGAGAATATACTAATGCGCCTATGGAAGAGATTATGGCAATCATGAAAGATATTGCCATTAAGTATGAGAAGTTGTAATTATAAGTAGCATAAAAAGCTAAACCGCCGGCAGCAGCTAAACCAACAAATATTACAGTTATTAATCCAAAGTAAAATAAATCCTTTCTATTGCTCAAGTACGTTAAAGAAAATAAAAGAACTGCACCTAACCCACTGAGTAATGCAAGGCTTAAGTGAGCGGAAAGTATTGCCGCCATCCAGGCTTCTTTTATCGGAAATTGGTCGTTAAGTAAAGTAGTTGTTCCAGCTATGAAAGCCCCCATGAGTAAGATTGTTTCTATAGTTGAAGCGATTAATACAGGATTATTTCTACTAACTTGCGAAGCCATGTCTCCTCTAGATAAAATTGTATTAACTATTAAATAAATCTTCCATCAAAAATTTCGAATTAAAAAAGATTTATCTTCTTAAAGAATAAAAGAATAATGCGGAAGTAAATGCTATTGTGAATACAAATCCTGTACCCATGCCCATGGCGTAGCACGGAGTAGAAAATCCTCCAAAGTAAAATAGGCCTTCAAATGCTGCACCTAAGACAGATAAGATATCAAGAACTGCAAGAATCCTTAAAATTAAGTTACCGCTCCTAGTCGTAGAACCGTATAATGAGATTGCCAGCACAGTATCTATAGCAGCGGCGTAAATGTGTGCAGTTATTGGATAACCCGACAATGGTAATTTATACACCGCAATCCCCATCCCTGCGACATAAGTTATTATCAAGCTTAGCAATTCCCCTAAAGCTAAAGCTGGAGTATAATAATTTCTAGACAATAAACTACTCACGTTTTCGTACATGTTTAATATCCTTGAGCTCATCATTATATTTATCGGATTTAAACTTAAAAAGTCTAGTTTCAAAAGTTAGTAAAAATCTTTGAAGAATATAAAGAAAAATGATAAAGACGCTAGAATTATATAAATTGCCGCATCAACAATTGTAGTATCATTGGCTCCTATTAATGAAGGCAGGAAGATGTTAAGTGGTATTGATATAATGAAGAAGAATATCATGGCAGTTATTACTAAATTAAGTCTCAAATTCATAAAAAGATATAAAAATAAAGTTACTTATAAGATTTTCTTATAAAAGAGTTGTAATCAGATTTACCGGAGACGAGTCCCATAAGATAGTATAAATTATGAAAGCTGCTAAAGCTGCAGTTGCAAGGAATATTAAGGAAACTATTGCAATACCCAATCTGCTCACGTCACTCACCTTGGAATGGATTACCGTAGTCTTGAGTCGTTGTATAACAATCAGTTGGCATTTGCCCTTTTGAAAGCAAAAACTTAGGGCATTCAGTATTTTCATTATAAGAATCTAAGTAAGCTGCTCCTTCTAGATCAGAGGTGTGATTTATTATAGGCGGTGCATTAGTATTCATTGATACTGCATATAAATAGTCAGTATTAGGATCCCAGTAAAGTTGAACGTAAGGTAAAGGTCTAACAGTCGGACCAGTAATCACGGCTGCACCGTGCCAAGGATCATAAGTGGAACCGTGACAATCGCAGTGTATTACGCTCTTAGCTCCTACACTTATTGCAGCTTGATATGCTGAAGGAGGCAGGAAGTCCGGAACTACCCCTCCAGGCTTAAAATACTGGGGTGGGAAGAAGTGAATCTCAGGAGGAGCACAACCTAAATGCTGGCAAATTGCACTATATGCGACTATTGACTTATATGGACCTACCCCTCCAGGAAAATAATACGTCTTACCGGTCTGTGGTATAAGAACGTTAGTTGGCGGGATTTCCACCGGATTATTATTCTCATCACCCATATTAATTAGGAAAGTTATATCGCCTAGCATCGGATATTCAAAAAGTAATATTTCTGGATCGTTTACCGGAATCTTTGAAGCCTCTATAGGAACTCCGTCAGAATTTACTATTACCATCCAAGGAAACTTCTTCAGCGTAACTTCCTCAGGATTTAAGGAATTGATTAACGGAACTGCAGAGGCCACGGCTATTACACCAATTCCAATTAATAGACCTTTCAGGAAAGCCCTTTTAGATGGGTCTAGTGGGCCTACGTTCTTTTCCGCATAATCTATAAGGTAATCCTTGCCCTCCTTCATGAACTTCTTTTCGTCGAACCTTGTTTCCTTATTCCTCATCTTCCACAAAAGTCTCTTGGCAAAGATGAAGTCCTCTCTTTTTATAATAATTTTAACTGGGTTCATCATGATCAACTATTTTTTATGATAATAAAAACTTTTCTACTTTTCACATTTTATCTAATTTAGGTCTATAGAGATAATTTTGAAAAATAAAAAATGTTTTAACCAGTTTAATCTACTTATCCAAAGTTAATATATTAAATTTAGAAAAGTTTATTTCTTAATATTCTCGATATTATTGAAAACTTCATAGTTATTAAAAAATATGTTTATAAGTCGGTATAGCAAGAAGTATCATGATAAAAATGATAGACAAAATAAAGGAACATGCGGAGCTAAGTTGGTTCATAGTAATGATGATCCTAGTTGCAGTATTCGTAGCATGGAACATAAGAGGAACAATAAGTGGAAGCAGTACAAGTTACAGATACGGACTACCTTTACTCTCTGGCATGCCGGAAGATGCTCAGAACGCTGTAAAGTACTTCGACTCTCACCCACCAGTTAACGGTTCTTGCGAAGTTATCAACGGAATATTAGTAGTAAACATGACAGTAACCCAACCTGACGGCTTCCATCCCGACTTGATAAAAGCAAAACCAAATGAACCTATTGTAATAATTTTAAACTCACCGCAGGTTATTACTGGATTCTTCTTAAGGTTACCGGACGGCGTAGTTAACGTTAACGCAGTCCCAGGGTATGTCAGTTACGTTTACTTCGTTGCACCTAGTTCCCCGGGGAATTACACTTGGAGAGAACCTGAGTATGCATGTTATAATTATTCCTACTGGACCGGCACGCTGGAGGTGAGTTGAGATGAAGCCCATAATTAACAAGGTCATAAGGATTGTCAGAATAAATTTAAGCGAATTTAAAGAGAGAGCGGCAAAAATAGTTTATCCTAGGGATACATTAGGAGTAGTTTGGCTTTACTTACTAGGTGGGCTGGCATGGCTAATAATTCTAGGAACGGCAGCAATGAACATGAGGACTTACCTAGTTTATAATCAAAATTCACCGCAGGTAGGAGTAATTTACTATACATTGCTAACGATTCATGGATGGTCGGCAATGCTCGGCTTAGTTCCTGATGCTGCACTTGGAATAATAGCTTATTCTATGTATAAATCCGGGCTAAGTATAGTACACACAAAGGAAATAACTGCAATGTTCTGGGCATCAAACCTTGGTTTAGCTTTTGCACTATTCGGCGGTCCGGATATGGGTTGGTATATGTACCCTCCGTTAGCTATAGAGGATAATTCATTATTCCAAGCTTTCAGACTTTACCACGGAGCTTTAATGGGCGCCGGGTACTTGGCATTAGCAATAAACAGCGCTGCAGCCTCAATAGCTTCAATAATCCTTGTAGTAGATGCGGTACAAACAAAGCCCAAAGGTAATAAGATTAACATATTTGCAGCCTACGGCGTGGCATTTGCGTTAGTCATTGCGTTAACTTTACCTGCATTAACCGCCTCCGAACTTTGGTACGTTCTAGCGATATGGGGTTCGGTGAAGGTAGATCCATTGCTGTGGGTTATCCTATTCTGGTTTTACGGTCATCCAGTGGTATATTACGTTCCTTTCCCACTCTTTGGGGCTTTATATTATTATATTCCAATATACGCTGGAAGGCCCCTTTACAGTGAAAAGTGGGCTAGGTGGAATATATTCCTACTAGCAATAGGTTCAATGCTAATTTGGGTTCACCACTTACAAACTTTCCCGTTGCCCGTTTGCTTAAGGGCTTGGATAACAGTCTCAACCCTTGTCTTAGCTTCTGGCTCAGGATTGACAGTACTAAACTTAGGCTTGACAATCCTCTTCTCCAAAGGTTATAATTTGAGAGACCCAATAGGAATGGCTTTCCTTGTAGCTTTAATTGGCTTTATAATAGGCGGAGTGCAAGCCTTACCTTTACCGATAAACATCATTAATGGAGTGATTCACAACACATATTACATAGTAGGTCATTTTCACTTAGTAATTTGGACCCTCATCTTAGTAGGCTTTACTGGAGTATTCCTAGACTTGTTAAAGAGTACAAACCCCTCGCTAAACTTCAGCTTTAAGGCAAGAAAACTAATGGTCGCAGGCTTAATATGGTGGACTGTACCATTCGTGGCTATAGGATATTTAATGAGCATTGAAGGTTACTTAGGTTTAATAAGAAGAGTAATAGCTTATCCGGCAATATTCGTACCTTACATGGAGTTAATATCGTTTTTAGCGGAAGTGGGAATCCCAGGTTTAGTCTTAACAATCTCCACAGCGCTAGGGGAGTTCGTCAAAAGCGAGGTCAGCACGCCTACCTCAATCTCTACTCAAGTATCTCCACCCGGAATAATGGCTAAGAGGCGATAAAAATGGAGAGGAGGAAAGGTTTTCTAGATTCAATATTAGATAGAATAGGAATAAATGAAGCTCCGTTATTTAGGACTCCGGATTACATGTATAACGTATCCTATTGGCTGGGAGCATTAGTTACTGCCGCTTTCGCTTACACTGTAATAACTGGATTAATCCTTCTCCTCCTTTACGAGCCAGCAGCTGCCTACTGTTCAACTGAGAACATAATATATCACGTACCTTACGGTCCAGTAATTTTATTCAGTCACCTCTATGGAGCTTACATAATGATAGTCCTAGTTTACATACACATGTTCAGGAACTTTTACAAGGGAGCTTATAAGAAGCCTAGAGAATTACAATGGGTTATCGGAGTACTAATGCTTGCTCTAACCCTAGGGGCGTCGTTCTTCGGTTATAGCCTAGTAGGTGACGTGTTGGGAATTGACGCAGTTGATATAGGCTCATCGCTTTTGATAGGTACGGGCTTCCCCGGTGCAACTACTATAGTTGGTTGGCTATTCGGCCCGGGCATTGATGCTGTGCAATCGAGCAACCCAATAGTGAGGAGCGAGTTCTTCGATAGGATATTGGGTTGGCACATTATAATGGTAGCATTAATAGGTCTGCTCTTCGGATTCCATTTAATGTTGGCAGAGAGGTACGGAATGACACCTTCGGCAAAGGAGAAACCTAGAGTTCCTGCTTTTTACACTAAGGAAGAACAGCAGAAGTTTAACCCTTGGTGGCCGAGGAACTTTGTTTACATGTTATCCCTAGTTCTAATGACCTGGGGAGTTATATTAATAGTTCCCAACGTTTTAGCTAATATAAACGGGGCAACAATTCTAGGGCATAATATAACCCTTCCCTTAGTAATTAACCCTTACCCAGCACCTCAAGCTTTTACTACTGCCGCCGAGAATACTGCTCCTTATCCGCCATGGTTCTTCCTATTCCTTTACAAGTTTGTAGACTTCCTATTGCCTAATGGCTTGCCCTTATTACCGTCAATGGTAATAGCTGTGCTTATTATAGGGCTTGTAGTATTAATGCTAATCCCGTTCTTCGAGAACAGCGAACTAATGTTCATAAGCAGTAGGAAGTTCTGGACGTGGGTTATGTCAGTATTAGCTTATTCGTTAGTTGCATTATCAATCTGGGGTTATCTAGAGCCTGGAGTCCCTGCACCTTTTATTCAACAGGTAGAGATAATTGGAATACCTGCACTCATTCTAGCTATCATAATTTACTTAATACCGTCAAAAAGGGAAAAGAGAGAAGTAAATGCCACTAGGCCTTTTGGGCCTTTATCAATCCTTGGTACTTCAGTCTCAGTATTGCTTTTTGCAGGGACTTTAGGAGATTTCTTTATATATCCTTCATTACTAGGATTACTAATGTTACTGCCCCTAGGCGTATTAGTTTACCATTATGTGATAAGGATGGTTAGGATAATTAACTCAACCAACTTAGGAGGAGGATATTCCCTAAGTAAGAAAGCAGCATTTATAGGAATTCCAGTGATATTCGTAATAACAATATTCCTATTCGCATTACTTACAAGGATACCCAGTGTAGGTATACAGAGTACTTATGCAGGGATCGATCTAGGAGTAATACTATTCCTCTGGGGTTATGCAATAAACCTTTACCACTATTTAGTTTATGTAAAGGAATAACATCCCTTTCTTTTTTCCTTCTTTCTCGTTTTAGTTTACAAGCCCCAGAATTCAAAGGTCTATATCTTTTTTCAATTTTATCTAATTTAATATAAACAATTTTATTATTTGATTTACTCAGAAAATTAAATGTTCGCTTGTCACTAGAGGTCAAACTTTCATTGATGCTTCATATCTTCAATTTTCTTAATTTCCACGGATCCTTTTAGTATATTTAAATTTATTTTAGTCAGCTATAAGTTATTTTTATCTGCAACGAAAAGTATGAGTAGATTTTTCTTATTAAGTGAAGTTTAGTGCTTGAGAGTAACTCCCCTCAGCCAATACTTTCACAACTTCTTCAGCCACTTTCTCGGAACCTTGAATATCGTCCACCCTTCTTTAAGTAATCTTCCGCCTCGAAAAGGTATTTCTTAGCTAATTTTAACCTCGTCTTTATTCCTTCAAAGGCTAAAATTATTAAATCTTCTACGTCTATACCTTTCTCCTCAGCCTTCTTTATTCTTTCATAAGAGCTATTTATAAGATTAAGTAAGTGAATAGTCATATTCGTATCCTGCTTCTGCGTACAGTTAATAAATGTCCAAGAAAATATTATATTATGAAAGTTGCTGTAGTAGGATGCGATGGTTGGGGTAGAGTCCACCTTAACGCGTTAAAGAAAATAGGGGCGGAATATTATGTATTTAGCAGAGACGAAGAAAAAGCCAAGGAGTGCATGAAAAAATACGACGCTAAGGCTTACTTCGCTAAATACGAGGACGTATTAAGGTCAGATGCAGATATAATAGACCTAGTAGTAAGCCACGATAAGCATTTTGAAATGGGAATAGAAGCCATGAAGGCTGGTAAGCATTTAATGCTTGAAAAGCCAATTGCAAGAACAATTGAAGAAGCTAAAGGGTTAATAAATTTCTCTAGGGAGAAAGGTGTAAAGTTCATGGTTTTAGAACAGTTTTATTTCGACTCTACGGTTAGAAAAGCTAAGGAATTACTACCTAACTTAGGAAAACTATCACTAATACTTGTTAGATTAACACACTTTAATCAACCAAAGGGATGGAGAGCAGTAAAGGAAAAAATGGGAGGAGGAGCATTAATTGACGGTGGAGTACATTTCATTGATACTTTACTTAACTTGGGAGGAGAATACGAGGAAATTAAGTCCTTTTGCGGAAAATATTTCTCAAATATGGAAGGAGAAGATACTACGGTAGCTTCATTTAAATTCACGGGAGGGCATCTTGGACTGCTAATTTATAGCTGGTCTATTAAAAACCCTCCTAAAGTTCCTGCATTCGAAATATATGGAGAGAAAGGAAGTCTCGTAGAGGATCCTAACAGTAGAGTTCCAGGTAAACCGTATGGAGACATAATTTTTAACGGAGAGAGAATTGAGGTTGAGAAGGTTGATCCTATAGAGGTTGAGATCAGAGAGTTTTTGAAAGCCGTAGAAAACAATACGGAAGTTCCAATGAAACCAGAAATTGCCTTAAGAGATTTAGAAGCCGTCCTGAAAATATACGACGAGTGTAATCCTTAATTAAAAGGAAATCATTTTTTAACTTTAATTTTCCCTATAAATAATGTAAGCCAGTTTTCGATAATCGATTCAAAATTTATAACCAAAAAAGATATTGGCTATTTTCCAAAAATTAATAATCTAAAAATTCATTTGGAATGTCCAGTATTAAATGGAAAGTTGTTTGTCGTGTATTCTATCTTTATTGAGAAGTTGAGTATTAGAGATGTTTACATATGTCCTTTCTGAAATTTCTTCTAGAGTCTTTCCTTTGGTTTCTTTCGCTAGTAAAAAGGACCAGATAAAACCTAGGGCAGAGGCTATTAATATTATATAAAGTTTCTCGTCAAGGGTGCTTTGTGGATTAGTTCAATAAATCTCATTAGAATGATACAGTAAAAATATGTTTCTATAGAAAATAATATCTCTCCTAATTAATTTACTATACTACTTCTTGCCCTCAAAGCCCTTAGCTCGACC
>Ga0208549_100445_pt1 | contig 17910 bp, 2 predicted proteins | sample BED_host_MetaG_FD_187135 | JGI IMG/M metagenome (GOLD analysis project Ga0208549, IMG submission 187135) | Hot spring microbial mat communities from Yellowstone National Park, Wyoming, USA - BED_host_MetaG (SPAdes) (version 2) | ecosystem: Environmental > Aquatic > Thermal springs > Hot (42-90C) >... | reverse complement strand
GTTGAGAGTGACAAAAATGTTCGCAAGAAGAGATAGCTTATATCCGTAATTTTTATATAGGGGAAGCATACTATGAATGTTAGTGGAATATGAAGTTTGCTGAAGCATCCTAGAAGGAATTGAAAGTATTATAATCATATCTGAATACGTATATTTTTCCTTCTTCGAAGCATCCTAGAAGGAATTGAAAGGAGAATGTTCGATCTGCTAACATCGTTGGATCGAACTAAGAAGCATCCTAGAAGGAATTGAAAGTTCCCTGTATAATTTTTCTTGGTGAACCATACGAAGAAGCATCCTAGAAGGAATTGAAAGTCATCTACCGCTATCTCGATCCCGACGTTTACACACTCACGAAGCATCCTAGAAGGAATTGAAAGTCTATTGTTCTCCATTTGGCCACATTCTGAACCCTGCCGAAGCATCCTAGAAGGAATTGAAAGCTATTTTTCGAGCCAAAAGACGCCCTAAGGTTGATGAGAAGCATCCTAGAAGGAATTGAAAGACTTCCCTACGCATGGGGCTCAGAATATATAGTATTTAAGAAGCATCCTAGAAGGAATTGAAAGCAACCCAAAATCCCCCTAAAGGGGGTGAATATAATAAAAGAAGCATCCTAGAAGGAATTGAAAGTTTTTGAAAAGTTGTTTTCTTGTTTTTCTTGGCATCTTGCTGAAGCATCCTAGAAGGAATTGAAAGATTATCCAACCATCGATAAAGCTCACTTGTCCCGCTTGTCCGAAGCATCCTAGAAGGAATTGAAAGTTGTATAGAGGGACAGCCCGCAGTTATAACCACGTCAGTGGAAGCATCCTAGAAGGAATTGAAAGAGGTGGATGCAGAACTGCTTCACGACCTTGAGATTTACGCTGAAGCATCCTAGAAGGAATTGAAAGGTTAACGGGAGACCGCGTTAATCCCGCCAATTTATCGGTAGAAGCATCCTAGAAGGAATTGAAAGGTCATCTTTCATTCCACCTCCTTATCCTCCTCTCCTAAGGAAGCATCCTAGAAGGAATTGAAAGTTCGAGAGCTTCACGGGCTCTCCCATCCAACCGGGTATGTAGAAGCATCCTAGAAGGAATTGAAAGTGTTTGTGGTATGTAAACCCCAGTGTCAACGTGGATAAGCCGAAGCATCCTAGAAGGAATTGAAAGTTCGTCATAGCCCATCACAACTACCTTTTTTCCATTTAACGAAGCATCCTAGAAGGAATTGAAAGCAGTTTTTGCCACACCGTCCAATATATCATGTATTTCAGTGGAAGCATCCTAGAAGGAATTGAAAGGTTATACATTACTATCACTACTATTGTCATTATAATTACGAAGCATCCTAGAAGGAATTGAAAGTTATGACATCCGCTACGTCGCTTATCCCCGTCTCTAGTCTGGAAGCATCCTAGAAGGAATTGAAAGATGAGATATTGCCATTCCCTCGAGGCTACCTCCAGGGCAGAAGCATCCTAGAAGGAATTGAAAGCATATTGTCCCCTTTGGGAGGAGAATATGAGATAGGTAGAAGCATCCTAGAAGGAATTGAAAGGGTATTAAATTAATATCTCCTTCGTCTAAATTGTAAATAATGAAGCATCCTAGAAGGAATTGAAAGTATAACTTTCCACTAAGGGCCGAATCACCCTTTCAATAAATGAAGCATCCTAGAAGGAATTGAAAGGTTATCCCCATTTTTATTACTTCAATTGATTTTATTTTCTCTGAAGCATCCTAGAAGGAATTGAAAGTATATTTTTTGAAACACCTGGATCATTTCTCCCGCCCTCAGAAGCATCCTAGAAGGAATTGAAAGTTGAAACAGATATGGGAGAAGTATTTAGGTAAAGAAATGGAGAAGCATCCTAGAAGGAATTGAAAGGGGTGCCATCCTCCCTGAATCGAGAGCGTCCAGCAATAACGAAGCATCCTAGAAGGAATTGAAAGTGCTAAGCCTACGCCCGCACCTATGGCTAATCCTAGTTTGAAGCATCCTAGAAGGAATTGAAAGAAACAGTTTATCGTTTTCTTGATGTAGAGAAGATGGCGTAAGAAGCATCCTAGAAGGAATTGAAAGCATATGTCCTAAGTCTTCTATTTCTTGCATACTCAAGATGAAGCATCCTAGAAGGAATTGAAAGTTTTTACTCACCCCTCTGCCCAAGAGCAGAAAAAAGCTTAGAAGCATCCTAGAAGGAATTGAAAGCCTGAGAAAATCGCCGAATGAACTGAAATCTTTTCGAACTGAAGCATCCTAGAAGGAATTGAAAGTCCTAACGCCCCTTCCAATTTCTGGAGTTGCAGAGAATTGAAGCATCCTAGAAGGAATTGAAAGTGTGAGAGTGTGGAGAGTTTTAAGAGAGAGGAGTTTTTGGTAGAAGCATCCTAGAAGGAATTGAAAGTAAATAATCACGGCCCCGAATGGGGCTGTGATTAACCCCTGAAGCATCCTAGAAGGAATTGAAAGTTCCATAGTTTAATGTATGTAGTCTTGTCGAGGAAGAGGAAGCATCCTAGAAGGAATTGAAAGCCCGAAAGGCACAATGTCCGCAATGCCGAAAGTTATGTCTGACGAAGCATCCTAGAAGGAATTGAAAGTTTTATAGTAAAAAAGAGATAAACTTGGTATTACGCTGTGGAAGCATCCTAGAAGGAATTGAAAGACGTCTACCGCATCAACCACCCAAAGTAGCGGGTAGAAGCATCCTAGAAGGAATTGAAAGATGATGTACATCATCACTTCCCTGAAGGGGTTATTTGCCCGAAGCATCCTAGAAGGAATTGAAAGTCGAACTCGACCTCATCCACGGAAAACTCGTAGTCGGTGGAAGCATCCTAGAAGGAATTGAAAGTTAGCGGGTTAAAGATAGTGTCAAATGCCTGAGATAAGCCGAAGCATCCTAGAAGGAATTGAAAGAGACCTCTGCGGCCGCCTCCAGTGCCTCGACTGGAGTGGAAGCATCCTAGAAGGAATTGAAAGATTAAGAGAAAATCGAGATAACCGGCTATGAGTGAGGCTATGAAGCATCCTAGAAGGAATTGAAAGCATAAAATTCCATGCAGTTTGCCAGTAAGTATTAGAATTTACGAAGCATCCTAGAAGGAATTGAAAGTTTTCGGCCTCCTTGAATTCAAGGTCAACGGGGAATTTCGAAGCATCCTAGAAGGAATTGAAAGGCCTTTCGTAACCGACTATTTCGTTCGTCCTCTTCGATACCGAAGCATCCTAGAAGGAATTGAAAGCCGCTATCCGTTAGCCGCACCCACCCTATAATTTCATAAGAAGCATCCTAGAAGGAATTGAAAGCTTCAGGAGATGCGGAAAGTAAATTGTCCCACTCTGAAGCATCCTAGAAGGAATTGAAAGGATTAGGGATAGGGCTTAGTGTCGGGGGCGGCCTAAGAAGCATCCTAGAAGGAATTGAAAGGTTGCAACTCTGCCGAATGTGCTGAAAAGTGGGTGTTCCGAAGCATCCTAGAAGGAATTGAAAGATTTCTGAAACAGAACTGGGCACGTCACATTATGCTAATTTGGAAGCATCCTAGAAGGAATTGAAAGATCAAGAGGAAGGGTGCCAACCCCGACAAGGGGTCGGCGGAAGCATCCTAGAAGGAATTGAAAGATCACTATTATGTGCATTAACCTATTTGCATGGTAGATGCCGAAGCATCCTAGAAGGAATTGAAAGTTTAATCATTGTCTTTCATCTCCCACAATGGCCCACTTAAGAAGCATCCTAGAAGGAATTGAAAGATCATCCACAGCCCATCGTCAGAAGGATGCATGAAGAGGAAGCATCCTAGAAGGAATTGAAAGTACTTTATAATGTGCAATATGACATATTTATATATTTATCAAGAAGCATCCTAGAAGGAATTGAAAGATACTGTACACTCCGTGATATTTAAGCTTTACTATATAGAAGCATCCTAGAAGGAATTGAAAGGTTGACTTCTTTTGGGCAGAGAAGAAAAAAGCTTAAGGAAGCATCCTAGAAGGAATTGAAAGATATAAATATTCAATTGGTTCCAAAAACAAAAAATGATGAAGCATCCTAGAAGGAATTGAAAGTTTCAGGGTCTTTCCAAGAGACGCCGTAGACCTGGTTGCCGAAGCATCCTAGAAGGAATTGAAAGAACTTCGAAGGTGAAGGAGGAGAAGGCGAATGCCAAACGAGAAGCATCCTAGAAGGAATTGAAAGTTTGAACTGATGATAGCGTTAAAGTTGCAGAAAAAGCAGGGGAAGCATCCTAGAAGGAATTGAAAGACATAGCATTTCGCCTTGTGAAGGCACTGTTCTTGTTCAGGAAGCATCCTAGAAGGAATTGAAAGCTATCTGCCATGTAGTATACTTTCACTTGACTCACGAAGCATCCTAGAAGGAATTGAAAGAGTAATAGATAGTATAGATTCGCGTTACTGTTCCTTTTCTTGGAAGCATCCTAGAAGGAATTGAAAGGTCATCATTCAGAACCTAAACCTGTCTACCACCCACAGAAGCATCCTAGAAGGAATTGAAAGTCATAGCCGTGATAGCGGAAAATTTTGTGGCCGTTATTGGAAGCATCCTAGAAGGAATTGAAAGCTAATTAATTTTAAGTCCTCTGAGTCATTTGCAGTTATTCCGAAGCATCCTAGAAGGAATTGAAAGATTACCACGGCTATGACGGCGAATACGCCCATAGGCTTTGAAGCATCCTAGAAGGAATTGAAAGTGGAAGGAGGAGTAACGGACATAGTCAAACCGGTGGAAGCATCCTAGAAGGAATTGAAAGTTGTCAATTTCACTTTTCCCTCATCATAGATTTTCATGAAGCATCCTAGAAGGAATTGAAAGGTTAATAGTAATTTTATCGGGCTGTTGCGGGCTGTAAAATATGAAGCATCCTAGAAGGAATTGAAAGACTGTATGAAACTGGCGGTAATGCAGTAACATCAATGAAGCATCCTAGAAGGAATTGAAAGTAAAATTCAAATTGCCCTTAGAATTCCTAACATTACAGAAGCATCCTAGAAGGAATTGAAAGTTTTATAAGCCTTCCGCTGATATAGATAATCTTACCTCTAGGAAGCATCCTAGAAGGAATTGAAAGTTTTCATTCTTCAATTATGACATATTTATGTTTCTCTGAAGCATCCTAGAAGGAATTGAAAGTGTTAGGGACTTTCACGAGTCAAGTTTCGGGAGGCAAGCTGAAGCATCCTAGAAGGAATTGAAAGACATGAACATAACGGGAGCGAAAAGAGGAATACTACGAAGCATCCTAGAAGGAATTGAAAGTAATACCCAAAAGTGAAAGGTTCATAGTCAGGCAGGGCGATGAAGCATCCTAGAAGGAATTGAAAGAATGTTATTATCATTGCCCTTCCACCCTTGCCCTGTGAAGCATCCTAGAAGGAATTGAAAGAGCCTAATTGGAATTTTTAATGAATCCCCGACTTTTTTTGCAATATGAAGCATCCTAGAAGGAATTGAAAGTACATAATATTGTGTATAAGACGTGAGTTTTTATATATCTGGAGGAAGCATCCTAGAAGGAATTGAAAGAAAATGGCGTAAGTGAGGAATGCATTCGGGAAGGCATAAAGAAGCATCCTAGAAGGAATTGAAAGACAAGGGCCACTGATGGGGCGTATGGTGCCACTTTATATTGAAGCATCCTAGAAGGAATTGAAAGAAAAAATGATTGAACCAAAGGAAATAAAAGGAATGACGAAGCATCCTAGAAGGAATTGAAAGTACATCCAGCCCTTTTACCGCTTTACAAAATTCGTCCTGGAAGCATCCTAGAAGGAATTGAAAGAGTATGTAAATAAAGAAATCGGATATTTCTTTTCTCCACTGAAGCATCCTAGAAGGAATTGAAAGCTAAAATCGCAAACGTTATAGCAGCAACTAACCCCGCTACGAAGCATCCTAGAAGGAATTGAAAGTTTTCTATTATTTCAACATCATAACTAAATTTTCTGTAAGAAGCATCCTAGAAGGAATTGAAAGACAAAATTACAACTCGATGAAGAATTTTTTAATTTCGTGGTTGAAGCATCCTAGAAGGAATTGAAAGACCATAGTCGTCTCCGCTCTCATGCAGGAGAACGACAACTGAAGCATCCTAGAAGGAATTGAAAGTATTGCAATTGTCCGCCAAAATCACTGGCGGACGTATAGGAAGCATCCTAGAAGGAATTGAAAGTAAACCAATGCCGTAAAATCGCCTTGAACTTATCGGAGGAAGCATCCTAGAAGGAATTGAAAGATTATTTGTTGTATTTCGGGCAATTTTTGCAACTTCTTCGGAGAAGCATCCTAGAAGGAATTGAAAGGAATTCGTCCGCAAAATGATAACCGCTAAGGCGAAGAAGCTGAAGCATCCTAGAAGGAATTGAAAGGATATATCGTGCTACAACTGCTTCACTTATTGATGATTATGAAGCATCCTAGAAGGAATTGAAAGTCTTCATGTTCTACTTCTTCTATTTTTTCCCCTTCTTCTTGAAGCATCCTAGAAGGAATTGAAAGTACGAAAAAGCCGACGCAGTACTGAGAAGACATTACGACGAAGCATCCTAGAAGGAATTGAAAGTAGGATAATAGCGTTAGCAGGGTTACAAAAATGTAACCTGAAGCATCCTAGAAGGAATTGAAAGCGCTAACGCTAACTGCCAACGGCGGGACAGTGGGGAGCGGTGGGGCTGAAGCATCCTAGAAGGAATTGAAAGTAAGCAGGACTCCCTCAGAGTATGAGTTTGATGGGTCTGAAGCATCCTAGAAGGAATTGAAAGTCTCCTCCCTCAAGTACAGCTTCCCCTACCTTCTTCGCTCGAAGCATCCTAGAAGGAATTGAAAGTGCCGGAAGGCAGTGAACTAGCGGGTGTTTGTAACGTTGAAGCATCCTAGAAGGAATTGAAAGCCCGTGACCAGGAAGACCGCTTTACGGGAAGATAGGTATAGAAGCATCCTAGAAGGAATTGAAAGTGGTGCAACACGTGTCCAAGTTAGAATATGAAAAATCCGAAGAAGCATCCTAGAAGGAATTGAAAGCTTTATCGGAAATATGCAAATCGCTTAATTTGACTGAAAGAAGCATCCTAGAAGGAATTGAAAGTGTTTCAACACGGTGTTCCATGATGGTACTAGGAATAATCCGGAAGCATCCTAGAAGGAATTGAAAGTTACCCACGTAAAGCTTACCGTTCTTCAATATCAAGGAAGCATCCTAGAAGGAATTGAAAGATATTCAAATAGTCATGTTCCGTCTTTGATAGTGGTGAAGCATCCTAGAAGGAATTGAAAGAGTTTTACGCACTCTTCATATTTGGGCATGTTTCTCCCTATGAAGCATCCTAGAAGGAATTGAAAGATGCAGGTCTCGTTATTCGCTATTGACGTTGAGGACAGAAGCATCCTAGAAGGAATTGAAAGATTATATAATATCGAGTTCGGCTTATGTAGTAACCATAGGAAGCATCCTAGAAGGAATTGAAAGTTATCGTTCAGAAATATAGACACAAATATAATAAATGGAAGCATCCTAGAAGGAATTGAAAGTTAATTGGTCAGCCTTAGGATCGTCCTTAGGATCGTTTTTGAAGCATCCTAGAAGGAATTGAAAGATTGCCTTCCCTCTTTCCTTGTCCCCTACATTGTGGATTGAAGCATCCTAGAAGGAATTGAAAGATTGATTACACTGAATTAGCCAAAAATCATTATCTGAAGCATCCTAGAAGGAATTGAAAGCCAATGGATCTCACCTTATAGTCTATATACCACCCTCTTTGAAGCATCCTAGAAGGAATTGAAAGTATATGTATGCTTCATCTGAATTTCGTATCGTTTTGATGAAGCATCCTAGAAGGAATTGAAAGATCCCATGAACCGTCCGTATTCTATTACGGGCAATTTTAAAGAAGCATCCTAGAAGGAATTGAAAGTCATTATTCTTAAGCATAATGTAGAAAACAAACTTACTAGAAGCATCCTAGAAGGAATTGAAAGCTTCCTGTGGGTGCTTTTATAACACCGTTACCCGTGAAGCATCCTAGAAGGAATTGAAAGGTAACAAGTGACTCTGCAATAATATCGTTCACAGGAAGCATCCTAGAAGGAATTGAAAGTATGTATTTTTTTATTTGGTCGTCCTTTCTTACTTCAAGAAGCATCCTAGAAGGAATTGAAAGTTTGAACTTCCTGAGTGTTTAACACTTTCCCTTCCTGAAGCATCCTAGAAGGAATTGAAAGGTTGGGACTTTCGATTTTTGCGATAGCTTATCCCCTGCTGAAGCATCCTAGAAGGAATTGAAAGCCGATCGGCACCTCGTTCACGCCTGCGTTGGTGAAGGCTCGAAGCATCCTAGAAGGAATTGAAAGCACAGATTGCCGAAGTTGAGGGCGCTAGGTCAATTCACTACGAAGCATCCTAGAAGGAATTGAAAGAGAATAGGGGCTATAGCTAACATCCAGCTCTAGCATTTTGAAGCATCCTAGAAGGAATTGAAAGTTCCATGCCAAGGCATTAAGCAGAAGATTCAACATAGAAGCATCCTAGAAGGAATTGAAAGATCAAATACCCTTCTCTAGACTGAATAATAATGCACTCTTCGAAGCATCCTAGAAGGAATTGAAAGGTGAATAGAGGCTTCGTTATGTCACCTAAGTACATTAGTAGAAGCATCCTAGAAGGAATTGAAAGAAATATCCGTTTAATTTTGGTTATGCAAATAATTGAAGCATCCTAGAAGGAATTGAAAGATTTTTGGAGATATATTTTCCAAGGGTATAGTTTGTTGTGAAGCATCCTAGAAGGAATTGAAAGCTTGTAGGCACAATTATCTATGTATTACGGAGAAAAACTGGAAGCATCCTAGAAGGAATTGAAAGGTGATCGTCCCACGCGTTAGCTCCAGCTCATAGTAAGTCGGAAGCATCCTAGAAGGAATTGAAAGTCACAGTTGAGGACTTGCCGGCCCCCGACTTGCCGACGAAGCATCCTAGAAGGAATTGAAAGCTTGCAGATATGTATACAATAACCACCAACTCTGTCTTTGGAAGCATCCTAGAAGGAATTGAAAGGAGTTATGGTGCCACACCTCTGCAGCCGCCTCCAGGGCTTCGAAGCATCCTAGAAGGAATTGAAAGTGTATAGTTTGTGGTTCCATCTTCCCACAAGAACATATGAAGCATCCTAGAAGGAATTGAAAGTCCTTCAGCCCCAGCTTTACGGCAATCATGTCGACAACGTCGAAGCATCCTAGAAGGAATTGAAAGTTAACAATGCTGCATTAATGCTCTCCCCTTTTTGCTTAGGAAGCATCCTAGAAGGAATTGAAAGGAAATATGCGGTGACATATGCGAAATTTATGAAGAAGAAGCATCCTAGAAGGAATTGAAAGTGTAGATGTAGTTAAGGATATCAGTCCTACTCTTCCTAACCGAAGCATCCTAGAAGGAATTGAAAGTAATTCATCCAATATTTCTTTAAGGGATGTCATTTCGCGAAGCATCCTAGAAGGAATTGAAAGTGATATTCTAGAACTGCAGGCTGAATTTCATAATCTAGAAGCATCCTAGAAGGAATTGAAAGTTAAGGGATGCCATTTCGCTTCCCCAATTTATAATATGCATTAGAAGCATCCTAGAAGGAATTGAAAGCAACTAATGAAATTAATTGGATTTTTCTATTTTTCTCATGAAGCATCCTAGAAGGAATTGAAAGCGGCGAAGTCTTTGAAGGAAGTTGAGTTCATGTAGTAATGAAGCATCCTAGAAGGAATTGAAAGCTCACATTCGTCGCCTCGATTATGCATAACCCTTCCTCATCGAAGCATCCTAGAAGGAATTGAAAGGTCTCGAGAACCTTGCCTAAAACTTCTATGTAAACGTCGAAGCATCCTAGAAGGAATTGAAAGCTTTCCTTTCGCTTACATTTAATATTTGGGCTATTTGTGGAAGCATCCTAGAAGGAATTGAAAGCAACCAATGCAACTATTCCAATTAATCTGTCATTTCGTGGAAGCATCCTAGAAGGAATTGAAAGATATTTCTGAACGATAACGTGTGTTTCGTTGCTTGGAATATGAAGCATCCTAGAAGGAATTGAAAGATAAAGGCTACAATCGGTGACGTTATTTATGTCGTTATGCGAAGCATCCTAGAAGGAATTGAAAGAATTCCTCCTCTAGCAGGTTTTCTATTGCTCTTCTTATTAGAAGCATCCTAGAAGGAATTGAAAGTGAGTATAGCCTTAAGTAAGGCTTTCTCTAATACTTGATGAAGCATCCTAGAAGGAATTGAAAGTCCGCGTCCTCGGTATCCCCACTTCCTAGGTAGAGAAGGAGAAGCATCCTAGAAGGAATTGAAAGTCTTGTTTTCACCTAATTATACTCTTCGCTAAACAACTATGAAGCATCCTAGAAGGAATTGAAAGTCAAAGACGTAAAGCATGGATTGAATGACATAGCTGGTCGAAGCATCCTAGAAGGAATTGAAAGATAAATTTTTGTCGTTGGGGGCGAGGATGTGCAAATAGGAAGCATCCTAGAAGGAATTGAAAGTTAGTTTTAAGGCAGATAATGATTTAATAACTGCGATAGGAAGCATCCTAGAAGGAATTGAAAGTATACATAATATAATGTATATGCTTTGATAGTCAAACACGTGAAGCATCCTAGAAGGAATTGAAAGTTATTATACATTAATTTAGCAGTTTTTGGAGTTATCAAATGAAGCATCCTAGAAGGAATTGAAAGATTAAGTACAATTGAAACAGCAATAAAGTATAATTATCCAGGAAGCATCCTAGAAGGAATTGAAAGTTATTCCTGTGTGTATTGCCGTCCCTCTTATCAGCCAAATTTGAAGCATCCTAGAAGGAATTGAAAGATTCTATTATTATTTCTAGGTGTATATCTTACGTATTCATTGAAGCATCCTAGAAGGAATTGAAAGTGATAATATTTAAAATTCTTTGCGTATCACGGGGATTATGAAGCATCCTAGAAGGAATTGAAAGATACTGAAAGGAATGTAGTATGGTGGATCGATAAACACATGAAGCATCCTAGAAGGAATTGAAAGAATAGTTTGGCTAATTCGTCAGTAAATAGAATAATCTTCTGAAGCATCCTAGAAGGAATTGAAAGAGTTTATAATCAATTTCTACGTAATACACTTTCCCGCCACGAAGCATCCTAGAAGGAATTGAAAGTAGAAAACCAGGCAGTTGTAGTCAAAAATTAGGGGGTTTTTGAAGCATCCTAGAAGGAATTGAAAGTTACCTTACTCGGGTACGTTTGACTATGAGAACGAAGAAGCATCCTAGAAGGAATTGAAAGGTCATGAACATAGGCTTTGCTATGTTCCCTACGTACGTTAGGAAGCATCCTAGAAGGAATTGAAAGATAATATATCTCCCCGTTTCCCTCACAGGGAAAATATTAACGAAGCATCCTAGAAGGAATTGAAAGAACAAATTTTAGAGATGTTGTGGTAGATACAATAATTGACGAAGCATCCTAGAAGGAATTGAAAGTGTTGGAGGCTCAAAACGCTATACCCCCGTCAAATCCGACGACGAAGCATCCTAGAAGGAATTGAAAGCTTAGCTTCTCTATCCCCATTTCTGGAACAACATTGAAGAAGCATCCTAGAAGGAATTGAAAGTTCAAGGACACACGTGTAAAACGAGAAAGTTCAGATTCAGAAGCATCCTAGAAGGAATTGAAAGATTTGTTCACTCTCTTCTGTACCAAATTCTACGGAAGGAAGCATCCTAGAAGGAATTGAAAGTTGGTAGTCTTATGCTAGGGCTGCTTGGAGAGGATGGATGAAGCATCCTAGAAGGAATTGAAAGTTTTCAGTAACTGCCGTGCATATCCTCTCCTCCGTCATCAGGAAGCATCCTAGAAGGAATTGAAAGCTTCCTCCACTAAAGAAACAATCATAGACATCAAAATTGAAGCATCCTAGAAGGAATTGAAAGCATGACAAAAAGCGTGTCCCCCCACTTATTCGCATGGGCTTTTGAAGCATCCTAGAAGGAATTGAAAGCCGCACTCGTGGAGGTAGGCCAAAACTTCTAATTCCTTTGGAAGCATCCTAGAAGGAATTGAAAGTCTGGATCACCAAGCTGCGGATGACTCCGCAATGTGAAGCATCCTAGAAGGAATTGAAAGATCTGTAACACTATGGGGATTATGTCCCCGTATTTTTGGGCGAAGCATCCTAGAAGGAATTGAAAGACCGCATTCTTGCCCTCCAGTTTCTCCTTTTCTTTCTGTTGAAGCATCCTAGAAGGAATTGAAAGCGCTAATATTTCGTTTCCCGTCTTCTCGATGGAAGACCCGAAGAAGCATCCTAGAAGGAATTGAAAGGGTCTCCAACTACGGTGGTCAGCCCTTGAATCCCACTCAGTGAAGCATCCTAGAAGGAATTGAAAGCCTAACTACAATGGCAAGAGAAGGGATGCACACTAAGGATGAAGCATCCTAGAAGGAATTGAAAGCCAACTTTAACGCTATCATCACTCTCATCACTCTAGAGGAAGAAGCATCCTAGAAGGAATTGAAAGCTATGGACCCTACAGGTGTTATAGCCACGAAGTTAAGTCGAAGCATCCTAGAAGGAATTGAAAGCGCAATACCTTTCACCAGTGCCTTATTCTCCATATTGAAGCATCCTAGAAGGAATTGAAAGATTGGGATTGTGACGCTATAGACGCATAAACGTCTTTGAAGCATCCTAGAAGGAATTGAAAGTTAATAATAGTAATGGTGTTACACAGGTTGTTGTTACGGTGAAGCATCCTAGAAGGAATTGAAAGATGAATAGATAGTAGGAATTCCCTTTCTTGAAACTTTGCCGAAGCATCCTAGAAGGAATTGAAAGCTTCTTTCTTCTAGCCCTGAACGGGCAAATAACCCGTTGAAGCATCCTAGAAGGAATTGAAAGCTGCTAAACTACTATTTAAGCTTTTTGCTAAGCTTTTTGGAAGCATCCTAGAAGGAATTGAAAGGGTAAAATTCTATCAATTGCTAGATTTTGAACTAAACGACTGAAGCATCCTAGAAGGAATTGAAAGATCAGTAAACCACGTGCTTTGGTTTTGTCAGTCTTCACCGTGAAGCATCCTAGAAGGAATTGAAAGTTTATCCTATTGTTTCCTATCCTAGTTGAAAGTCCTTCATGAAGCATCCTAGAAGGAATTGAAAGCCGCAACACTTATCCTGAAGGGGAGCGGCAGACATGGAACTAGGTGGTAGAAGCATCCTAGAAGGAATTGAAAGCCGCAACACTTAGCCCTATACCTAAGCCCGCTAGACTGCCGAAGCATCCTAGAAGGAATTGAAAGCCCGAAACTTCCGTAGAATTTATCTCAATGGGGATTTGGTGGAAGCATCCTAGAAGGAATTGAAAGATAATTATATTGTAGGGACAAAAAGGAACACGGTTAATAAGAAGCATCCTAGAAGGAATTGAAAGAAACGATGTTGCCAAAACAGTCAGAAGTGATCTGAAAGTAGAAGCATCCTAGAAGGAATTGAAAGATCTGAATCTCCCCCTCTTCTTCAGGGAGGTCTACTGGTGAAGCATCCTAGAAGGAATTGAAAGGGTACATTGAACTCCTCCCCGTTGGCACGATAACGGGTGAAGCATCCTAGAAGGAATTGAAAGTTTCGTCACGGACGAAGAGGGTGCAGGGCATATCTAGAATGAAGCATCCTAGAAGGAATTGAAAGACGTCACTGGGTAACTTTGGCAACATTGACGGGCTAAAGCGAAGCATCCTAGAAGGAATTGAAAGTCTTCTTCTATTTCTTCTTGTTTGGGCTTTTCATTCTCATGAAGCATCCTAGAAGGAATTGAAAGTCTAGGGGGGCTACAGCAATTGCATTTAGCCAACACTATATGAAGCATCCTAGAAGGAATTGAAAGTAAAAGTTAACTTTCGTTTTGCTGACAATGTCCGCTACATGAAGCATCCTAGAAGGAATTGAAAGAGAGAAGAAAAAAGCTTTTGTGCATATTGTGAATCATAGCCGTGGAAGCATCCTAGAAGGAATTGAAAGTCCAAAACCGAATATGTTAAAGCATTTGCTATCCAAATCGAAGCATCCTAGAAGGAATTGAAAGATAATTTATCGAAGGCCTGAAGGGTTGGGTCATCCACGGGAAGCATCCTAGAAGGAATTGAAAGTTTCTATATCGTTAACGGTTCTTATGTCGTTGAAAATTTGAAGCATCCTAGAAGGAATTGAAAGTAGGAGGACTAACGATTGGTTCTATACGTACTGGAAGACGAAGCATCCTAGAAGGAATTGAAAGACAACAGGCCCAACTTGAGTTGACACAGCTTAACCAAGCGAAGCATCCTAGAAGGAATTGAAAGAAGGACAGGGTGGCAGTAGCTGGGGTTTGAACGTTGTCAGGAAGCATCCTAGAAGGAATTGAAAGTTCGTAGAACTTCGACCGTCCGCATCATCGCTTCTTCACGAAGCATCCTAGAAGGAATTGAAAGATGATTGGAGACAAGGTTTTAACTTTCTCCGTGAGGACAGGAAGCATCCTAGAAGGAATTGAAAGTAAATCTTCTTCATAAAGGGAATTAATCATTTCGCCATGAAGCATCCTAGAAGGAATTGAAAGGGTATGCTTATCCATACTTTATCCCTCAATAATGTGGAAGCATCCTAGAAGGAATTGAAAGTGGTAGGTAGAAACCAGCATTACACTTTAGTAACCCTGGAAGCATCCTAGAAGGAATTGAAAGATGACATAAGGCATCACGACAGCACTGGGAAGGCCGTTGAAGCATCCTAGAAGGAATTGAAAGTCACTGAGGGGTTGGTTCTCGGCCATTTCACTCATCCTCCTGGGAAGCATCCTAGAAGGAATTGAAAGTCTGATACTTGTAGATGCCCCATCCTTGTCCCGATAGAAGCATCCTAGAAGGAATTGAAAGTCATAGCCGTGATAGTAGAAGTTTTTGTGGCCGTTATGAAGCATCCTAGAAGGAATTGAAAGGTGAAAGACAAGGCTCTGAAATTCGCCAATATGTTTGAAGCATCCTAGAAGGAATTGAAAGGTTATGTTCCTACCACGCCTGCCGTCTCCGCTACTCCTTCGAAGCATCCTAGAAGGAATTGAAAGTCTATCGATTTTTTATCTATTAAAAATTGTTTAACTTCCAGAAGCATCCTAGAAGGAATTGAAAGCAGTAGTACCCCATAAATCTTTGCTTTTGCTAAACGTACTTGAAGCATCCTAGAAGGAATTGAAAGCACCTCGTACATAATGTATCGACCAGGAGCTACCTCGTAGAAGCATCCTAGAAGGAATTGAAAGGGTGGTGCTGGCGGCCCTGGCGGTGGTAATAGCGGTGGTGAAGCATCCTAGAAGGAATTGAAAGACGCCACCTCGCCTGCGATTTCACCATCGCTGTAGGGAAGCATCCTAGAAGGAATTGAAAGTAAAATTCCATGCAGTTTGCCATTGAGCACCACTATTTGAAGCATCCTAGAAGGAATTGAAAGGTCTGTCGATTTGCTCCACAAACAATACTTTTCCGTCGAAGCATCCTAGAAGGAATTGAAAGTTTTATACACGTGAGCCGCGTGAAATTGAGTTCATTAGGAAGAAGCATCCTAGAAGGAATTGAAAGAGAAAAATATAACCGTATTTTTTAGCGATTTTAGATCCAGGAAGCATCCTAGAAGGAATTGAAAGTTAGGTTTGACTATCAGCTACAGTTTATCAAGGTAGAGGAAGCATCCTAGAAGGAATTGAAAGTCCCGTTTGGCATTGGGCCCCACAAGAGCAAATACAGAAGCATCCTAGAAGGAATTGAAAGAATTTTTTAACTTCAACTTCTACATTTATTGGATCTGGTTCAAGAAGCATCCTAGAAGGAATTGAAAGGGCTTTTCCTTTTCATTTTCCTGAGGAGTTTCGCTCATCAAGAAGCATCCTAGAAGGAATTGAAAGGCAGCAATAGCTGGCCCTGGTACATTGGAAATAGCGTCAGGAAGCATCCTAGAAGGAATTGAAAGAAAAACTTGAGGAACGGACAGGGTTACAAAAAAAGTTAGTAGAAGCATCCTAGAAGGAATTGAAAGCCGTTATGGTGCCGACTGGCAACAATTCCACATACCGTAGAAGCATCCTAGAAGGAATTGAAAGACCTCTTGAACAAGGACACTCCGATTTACCTTGACGCCATCGAAGCATCCTAGAAGGAATTGAAAGATGCTTAATGGCGTAGGCTTCCATTAGGTCGATGAGTGAAGCATCCTAGAAGGAATTGAAAGTGGGTTTCCTGTTTTTCGGCCATTCATTCCACCTCCTCCGAGAAGCATCCTAGAAGGAATTGAAAGAGTTTTAATATAAACATTGCCTCATGCTGGCCTTCTTGAAGCATCCTAGAAGGAATTGAAAGTCATCTGGTGGCGAAAACGGTATAGCTACTGTAAATTCATATGAAGCATCCTAGAAGGAATTGAAAGTCTTGACTGTCATAATTACTATTTACAGTTATATTCTCAGGAAGCATCCTAGAAGGAATTGAAAGACTTTAAACGTATAAACGTTTTTCTTTAGTTGCAGAATTTGAAGCATCCTAGAAGGAATTGAAAGAATCTATCACTACCCAACCCAAGAACTCTTGGGCCTGGGGGGAAGCATCCTAGAAGGAATTGAAAGTGTTTTATCAAATACACATTTCAAGTGAAGTACTATATAAGAAGCATCCTAGAAGGAATTGAAAGTTTACATATTCTCTTGTTTGTGGTATATAGATTCCAGTGGAAGCATCCTAGAAGGAATTGAAAGTAAAATATATGACCCGAAGACATTGTTTGTTCCCCAGGAAGCATCCTAGAAGGAATTGAAAGAATGTATCGTACCTTGATGCCCGATGGCGTTAAAAACACGAAGCATCCTAGAAGGAATTGAAAGATGTGTGCCACCAAAACTTAGTTGACGAGCTACCTGTTGAAGCATCCTAGAAGGAATTGAAAGTGTCTTGACTCCCACCCCTCACTCCGCCATAAATTATCGAAGAAGCATCCTAGAAGGAATTGAAAGAGCAGCCGTAAATGCTCTTGCTGATATCAAAGGTTTCCTAGTCCAGAAGCATCCTAGAAGGAATTGAAAGTGCATGTTTAAAAATATATTAACAGGGATACATAAGAAGCATCCTAGAAGGAATTGAAAGTGTTGAGCCTGAGTCTGCACTTGGCTGAGTTGAGTCTGCAGATTGAAAGAATTCGCCTCATCGCGTGCTGCACTTTATCACTTGGCTGAGTTGAGTCTGCAGAAGCATCCTAGAAGGAATTGAAATATTTGCCCTTTTTCCTGGAGGCGGTATAGCCGCCTTGCCGAAGCATCCTAGAAGGAATTGAAATTATTAAATCGTCTTCGTACTCAATCGGATATCTCACACCTGAAGCATCCTAGAAGGAATTGAAATAGTGAAAAAAATGCGTAAGCATTAAAGCTTTTATATTTTGGAAGCATCCTAGAAGGAATTGAAATATTTTTTCAATTTCGCCATATAAAAGCACTATATGGCCCGAAGCATCCTAGAAGGAATTGAAATACATAGTGTCCTACTTGAAAAGGTTAGGATACGGCATGAAGCATCCTAGAAGGAATTGAAATTGTTGATGCCCACCCCAATTAACGTTAGTGACCCTAATCCGAAGCATCCTAGAAGGAATTGAAATAATACATGTCTATATGCTATAGCGTCTTTTACGTCAAAATGAAGCATCCTAGAAGGAATTGAAATTTACGTTAGGGTAAAGGAGTGTGTCCAACAATTTCACTCACCTGATTGTAATAGGTTATACGACATCACGAAGGCCCTTATCCTTAATATGCTCCGTTCATTGGCGTTCCAGGGGAAGTGCTTGTCCATTCCA
>Ga0208549_100444_pt1 | contig 17926 bp, 15 predicted proteins | sample BED_host_MetaG_FD_187135 | JGI IMG/M metagenome (GOLD analysis project Ga0208549, IMG submission 187135) | Hot spring microbial mat communities from Yellowstone National Park, Wyoming, USA - BED_host_MetaG (SPAdes) (version 2) | ecosystem: Environmental > Aquatic > Thermal springs > Hot (42-90C)... | reverse complement strand
CCTGTATTAAGAATAGCTATTAAAAACATTAGAGCTTAAAGTTAAGCACGGCTATATTTATAATTACATAAATGAAAGCCTCGTCCTTTAGGAGAGAATGAATATATTTAAATAATTATTTTCTAAAGTTTCTCAATGACTAGGAGGAATAATGCGATAAGAGCAACTGTTTCGATGAATATCACAATATCAGAATCCCTCCTAGTCTTCTCAAAAAACTATTTAGAAGCCTTAAGATATGTTTTGTATTGGTTAAAAGAAAAAATAATAATCCAAACAAAAATAATGTAATAAGCATTGTGCATAAAGAGTTTTATACTATTCTCAAGAGTTTTAATCTTCCTTCAAAAACAGCCTAAGATTGTTATAGAAATGCAATTTCAATATACAAAGGCTGGTATAACAATCCTAAGAAAGGAAGATTTCCTATAATTTACAAATCAACAGTTTGGTTTACTCCAAAATTATCCTACACAATAGATTTTGAAAGAATGATCGTAAAAATATCAAAAGTTGGACAATCCAAAATTTTAGGATGTCCAAGAAACTTAAAAGAGTATTTATCTTGGAAAATGAAGGAAGCAAGGCAAGTAATTCGCAATAGAAAAGTTTTTCTAAAAATAACATTTGAGAAGATTATTCAAAAAATTGATACTAAGGATAGCATAGCAGTTGATATTAACATGCAGAACATAACAGTAGGAAAAGATGAAAACAATTTTGTTAGAATTAATACTAGAATTAATGAAATTCATAGATACAAATCATTAGCAGAAAGATTACAAATAAAATATCCAAAAAGATGGAAATCTAATAGAAAAATTAAGCAAAGAATTTTATCATTCCATTCAAAGGCTAAAAGAATTGCAGAAGATTTTGCAAGAAAAGTTAGCAAAAAAGTTATTAACGAAGCTATAAGAATGAATGCTAATGGTATCAAGCTAGAAAATTTAAGAAACATGATTAAAAAAGTTAAAAAGCTTCCTAAAAAGTTTAGAAATAAACTTTACTTGATGCAGTATAGAAAGATTCAATATTGGATTGATTGGCAATCAAAGAAGCATGGTTTGTTAGTAAAACATGTTTACGCTGCTTATTCTTCAATTAAGTGTCCTAGATGTAATAACAAAATGAAAGAAGTTTCTTATCGATTGTTTAAGTGCAACTGCGGTTATGAAAATGATCGTAATATATTGCAATAATTAATTTAAATAGGAGGGGTTCTCCGAGCCTCTCGACTGCCCCTCATATGCGATATGTAGCTCCGAATCAATTGAGGGGAACGATGAAACGCTTTGGAAAGGCAACCCTAGATCTTTTCAAGGCGTGTAGAAAGTCAGTCCAACAATTGTAATAGCAGCGCTTTAAAACAAAGTTTCTAAAAGAAAATTTAGACTTTACCCGAGCTGTTAATTTCACCCGGAACAAAAACAACTACAGCATCTTATCACAGATATTGCAATCTTAGCAGGAAAATAACTTTGAAAAAAGCTTAATCCTCATTGGAGCTTATACGATTCTATAGTGCTGATAACGGAAGGGAAATTAAAGCAAAAATTGTTACTGAAGGTCAGGATTTTGCAAATTTGAAAGATAAAGTAGTAATGTTAAAGATATAATTGAATATTTTTAAATCCTATAGTTTTTATTAAATTTAAATATAATTTTCTTATCTTTAAAATGAAGAACTAAAGGTAGGAGATTGTAATAATAAAATAATTTTATTAAAAGTTAAAGATATGTATTTAGTTAATTTTTAATAAATTTAGATTTCTATTTAATTAATATTGTTAAAATTATAGTAACCCACATTGTTATTTGAGCCCCTAAAAGCCAAAGAAATTTATTATCTTGTTTTTTATCAATTTAGCTTATTTGGCTTTCAAGATTATTAATTCTATTTTCAAGACTATTCGTTCTATTATTTATTTCATTTTTCATCTCATTCCTTAATGATGTTATTTCATTCCTAGTTTCATTTCCTGTAGCTATCACTTAATTTCTTAAAGAACTGATATCGCTTTTTAAATCATCTATTCTTTTAGAAATCTCCTCAACCTTCCCCTCTAATCTGGAAATTCTTTTTGCTTCCACAGCACACTATAATTTAATAAAAAACTATAAAAGCTTGCACAAATTTATTGTGAGAATTCCTCTTTGCGTTTCTTTATAACATGATTGAACAAGTTAACCTATTTAACGAAAAGGTTATGCTGATTTTTTAGCTTTAATTTATGTAGATTACAAAGTTTCACAGACCTCATGAAGTCATATTGAAGAGAAGCCAGTCCATTCATCAATGTGATAAATGAAATAGATAATTATTCGTAGATTTTTAACTCATTACAAGATCTACATTGATGAGCAGTTATAAGAGGATAAAAGAATTATGAAGGAGTAAAGAAGGAATTGCCTGTTTGATTAAAGATATGGTTTTAATTTTTTATTAGACCGTGCTTTCTGTTTCTTAACAATTGTAACCTGCTAGCGTGATACATATTAAAAAGACTCGGTATAACATGCAAAACTAAGTTGAGCATAATTGGATAGCCCATCCACATAAATAGATTTACCCAATCCTATCAAAAGCACTATACAACTTAGTATTAATGAGAAGAATAAAGGTTTTTTATAGTTTATTATAAAATATAACTTAGAGAACTTAAATGATAAAATGTCCTTATTGCGGATCTGAACGCGAGTTAGGCTTATTATCACATTCAAGTATAGTTGATGGCATTTGTTTTTTCATGAATATTCAACATACACCTAATAAGTTTAGATATCTTTTGGTTTCTGAAGGAAAAGAAAAGTTTTATGATAAAAATTGTGAAAGAAGAGGAGGGAAATAATGAAATACTATATATACTACTTAAGTGATTAAACATAATAGACATCAAAGAAGTAAATGTTTCTAAGTAAAAAAATAAGTAAATGGAGAGATTTATGGAACATAACTAACTTCGTTTCATGAAAATGTTTACATCTAAGAATAGTTATAAAAGATAATCATGCATAATACAGAAGTACAGTACGTTTTATTCAGAGAAATCGTAAGAGATGTTCCATCAACGACGTATGCAACGCATGGTCTTTATATGTATCCAGCAAAGTTTATTCCGCAAGTTGTAAGATATGTTATTAATAAGTTTACTCATGAAGATGAGTATATTTTTGATCCATTTGCCGGTTATGGAACAGTATCTATTGAAGCTTCGCTAACCAAGAGAAATTGTGTGTTATGGGATCTTAACCCTATGCTTTATCTATTCGTTAATTCCTCGTTATATAAAGATAGACTATCCTTGAACGAATTTTACATAGACTTTAATTATGATGAATCTTTTAATCCTAAGTGGGATAACTTGCTTTACTGGTACCCAAAAGAATTCTATGATGTACTATCAAGAATATGGGGTTACTGGCATAGAGAAGTTGATAAAAAACTTAAACCTTTAGTAGCAATACCTCTTCTAAAAATTACAAGATTTTTTAGTTATTCGGATGAAAAAATAGCAAAACTATATAGATCTAGTTATGCTGAGGAAAAAGTAAAGACGCTCTTAAGCTCCAGCTGGAAAGATAAGATGTTCAAAATGTACTGGAATTATGCAAGAGAGGTATTAAAGAAAGTTAGAGAATATCAAACTTATAAGCCTTATCAAATAAATTGTGAAGTAAAAGCTAGTGATGAGTGGATATTTACAGATAAGCGTATCATTATAGATTCAATTAAACAAAAACTTGAAAAAGAAGTTGATATATTAACAACATCACCGCCATATTTACAAGCACAGGAATACATTAGGAGCTTTAAGCTGGAATTGGTATGGCTTGGCTTCGTAGGGGATTTTATTTCTCAATTGGCCAAACATGAAATACCATATAATAATGTTGGTGAAGGATTCATATCTAGTAAGACATATGAAACATTAAAAAGAGAAATTGAAAAGTTATCACATCAGAAGCTTTTACAACTTTATGTTTCATATTTCAACTCGTTAGCGCTATTTCTTAATAATAATCATGCTAAAGTAAAAAATGTAATAGCGTTTTTCATAGGTCCTGTTAAAGTGAGAAACACGCGTATACCTATAGATGTCATACTAAAGGAACATTTAGAATATTTAGGCTGGAAACATGAAGTAACATTAATAGATACCATCATAAATAGAAGGCTTTTTAGAACAAGTATAAATCCAGCTACAGGGCTAGAAGATGAAAGAACTCCAACCGAGCATTTATTAATAATGAGGAGTAAAACTTGAGTGTAAAAGTTAATATGCGATCTTATAACTATTTAATACTTTATCTTATACCTGAAGAACTCATACAAAAAAATAAGATTTTACAATTACAATGGGAGAATATAAGAACGCTCATACCATGTCTTCTAAAAAGCTTATTTAGTGGAAACATTGAAGTAAAGCTTCATGAACTTGATAAGATTTTCACAGGGATAACTAAACTAAAAAAAGTTCCAGAAAGTAATATTTTAGGTAAAACTGCTTCTCTTTGGTATTATTTGACAAAAATATTTCATCAATCTTTAGGACCTAGAATAGGTAGCTTTACAGAAGAACTTCTAAAATATTGGATAGATACCGGAGGCATATATGAGGTTGTTGGTCAAAATATTACATTAGAAAAAGCCTTAAAAATTCTAGCAGACATAAACATCAAGAGTAAAGCTAGATTAGATTTTATACTTAAAAGTACTAACCGTGCAGTAATAGTAGAATTAAGAATGAGCGAACATACAGGTGGACGTACAGCACAAGAGTCTCTTTTAGATAAAATAGTTCAAATTTTGAAGCTTCTTGAAAACCAAGCAAATTTAAGGCAAAAATTAATAAGTAAAGGATTTTATGAAATCGATTTCTCAATTGGAATATTGTTTAATGAAAATCATGAGCTTTTAACTAAAGAAAATGTTAATATAGGGAGATTAACTTCATTGTTAAGTTATATAATGGAAGAAAGACATGTATGGGGAGCTCTAAAAGAATTATCAATTAAATATCAATATAAAATGTGTAATTCTACAATAATAACATTTGAAAAAATAAAAGATGAATTATCAAATTTGAATAGTAGAAAAATATGCTTGTACGAACCTTTTTCTAATTTTAGAATTTGGTTGAAAATATTATTTGGAGATGAATTCTTAAAAGAATTCACAGGATCAAACTTTAGCGAGCTTCTTTCAAAATATGGAAGTATTATAGCTGATGATGTGTGGTTATTTTATACAGTACTCATAAATGAGCTCAAAATAGCTAAGCAGTTTGGTTATACCAATGTTAGAAGAATATATGAGGATTTGAAGATATCTGAGCTACCTAAATTATTCATAAATAGGTTATATAATGCTAAATTATCTCTAAATGATTACCTACAACAATTAAATCGATTAATTGAAGACATTACAAATACTGTTATAAAAATTTATGAGAAAAAAGGGCAATCGCTTAGATTACTGGAAACAAATGATATTGTCGCGAGCTTCGAATATCTTAAACAATTATGCATATGTGCGTTAGCATTGTATCTTACAAGAGATTATAAACATGACTCAGAATTTAAGGAATGTAGATGGGAATAAAGAGCATATTGAATTTAAAAGATACATTGAGATATTTACTATTAAAGTAGTGTTGGAAATAAAATTTCTTTCAATCTTCTTCCGAATTTAAGGTTCGTTTCTGGGGCTCTTAAAGCCTTTAATCGTTAAGATAAACCCTGAGATTGTATGAAAGATTTCTACGAAGAAAAACAGGTAGCAAAGAAGAAGTTTGTTGAAATCGTTATAAATCAACGCTATTGATGCTAGGATTTTTAGTTTCTTTCTCTATAATAACTCATGTTAAGTAGCTCACAAGAAATTTAAATTATCTTCGCTAATTTTAATTCTCTTAGGATATAATATTTTTGTAAACTAAAATTAAAAATCAACATTCCTTCATATCATCTTTTCTTCCTTGATGCAACTATGAATGGTTTAGTATACCTAACCACATCTTAGATAGTTTAAGGCTAATTCTATGAATCTTTTTATCAAAGGAACTCTTGACTTAACACTTTCTACTTCAAGCTTTGCTTCATGAAAACCATATATCTTCAGATAGTTTGCAGCATCCCAGCCTATTTGAACATCTATACACATCTTCTCGGAAAGTCTTCTTGCAGCTTTATCAAGTAAGTCAACTGTCTATCTTCCCTTCTCATCAGCCTCTTTCACTTCAGGAAGATTAAATGCTCAGATAACGCTTTAATACATTCTTCACTAGCTTTATAGAGTTCTTCGGAAGATTTTATTGTGTCTCCTTTAGCCCAATATTCCTGAGCTTCAATAAACAAATACCTAATAATCTCAATTCTCTTAGGTACTTCCATCACTTCATCATAAGAAACTCCTATATAAATATCTTTTATTCGATCCTTTTACGGAATGTTATTTATTCTTTAAAATTTCAAATTACTCACATAGCTGGCGATTTCTTTACTAAAAGTTCAATAAATTATTCAAAAGAGCAATAAATTGTTAAATTTTTATATTTAAATTACTATTAGTTTCAAGAAAATATCGAAGAAATAAAAGAGTTGTTTAAAAATTTTGAGAAGAAAATAATTTTGATACTTTCTATTCGTTATCAGATTTTAATAGTTTCAGAAGGTTAAATTAAGGAACCAAAAAATCACATAAAGTGGACCAAGAAATCGTTAAAATCAAATAAAAACTGTTCAAAAAATGCAGTTAAAATAGAGCTTATCAGGTAAAAATGATTTCTCTGGTAAACTATTATTACTTATGAAAAAGGAGGAGGAGTAGTTAAAACTCAACGATTCTAAATATGCATCTATTTAAGATATGATAAAAATATGATTAAATATGGGACGATTAAAGCGGACCTTAAAGGAAGCTATTCCTTATTAGTTTCGTATATTTTCGATACAGTTCAGACTTTAAAAAAAGAAAGAAATGTTCTAGGATCTAAGAGATATAGCTAAGGTAATCATCCTTTCATTTGCTGGACATTTTAAGTATCAGAGCTCCCCCATTTTATCAAGTTTCAACGAAAAGAATCCTTCATTAAAAGAGTGACCAACCCAAAATCTGGATTCAATTAAGAATCCTTCATTAAATAGAAATTCTGAATGCACCTTCCTAAGACCCATAAAGCTTTGATCGAGCTTAGAAGGAGCATCAGTGAATTTTTTGAGAGAAATTTTAAAATAAATATTTAAATCTATTCTCTCTGTCCTAAAGGGCAAGGTTTTCATTTCTTTGTAAACATCTATAAAATAATTTGGACTTCAAACAAACTAGGGGTTAAGACACTATCCCCCGTATATTATGAAGTCAACGACGAGGTTATTTATAGCATGGTAAAGGAAGCAAGACCACGTACTCTTTGTAGCTAAGAATAATAAGGAAATTATCGAAGCCCATACTATCATGTAGATAAAAAGCCCTAGCCCATATCTCAAGTGTATCGCTGCAAATGCAATAACGCTTATAATAACTGATAATGTAGTATTGTTAATCACCTTAGGCAATCTTGTTAGCGCATAGCCCCTAAAAAAGGCCTCTTCAAAGAAAGCAGCCCCCATAGCCCAAATCATTACAGGAATTATATTAATTCCTTCAATACTGTAACCCCATCTAGATATTGAGATATTTAAACTACTTAGAGCGTTGTTAATAGGTAACCAAAGTATAAATGCAACTAGCCATAGAGATATAGCTAAGGTAATTTCTTTTGGACCCAATCTTCCTATATATATTGATTTAAAACCTCCATTCTCTCTCTTAGAAATATAAAATAGAGCTATGAAACCTATTATCTGAGAAAAAGTATAGATTAGAGTTGACCAAGGATTGTTCTGATCTGGTTTAATTATTGCATAGAGCAAGTAGGCTAGTGTGTAATATCCTGACATTGCAATGAACAATCCCAAAATTCTTAATATTAATTTCCGGTCTCTCATAACTGAGATTTATAATTTTATAATAATATGATTTTCTTAGCAAGAAGCACGGTCTTTGCACAGCGGTAAACAAAGATTTTTCGCATTGCGATGTAGTTAAGCTGGCAAAACGATTCCTTCATCGAACGTTTGCGATTATCTTTCAATTCCCTTTTATAAACCTCGAATAATTTAGAATCAAGGAAAATTAAGTCTCTTAATAGTTCCGTGCTTTTTACAAAGTGTTAATGAATGATATTTGGCAACAATTGGTTTTAAAAGGAAATTTTTAAATAAAGCTTCATATTATATGATGGAACAGTTATCTAAAGATGAATTTCTGAAATAGTTTTTCCGTATGGTAAAAGACATGCTACTGAAGAATTAGGTTAAAGGAAAGATAAGAATATGCTATGAACTTTTGCTTTAGAAATTTTTTATTCGATCTTAGAATCTTTTAAAAAAGAGAATTAAGGTTGCTAGACCTTTGATGAAATAAAATTATTATTCGAAAAATTTTATCCGAATAATAATGCTAAAATTATGATAACTGTATTATTATTTTAACCATTTATGACCTAAGTAATATATTATATCTTTATTATTTCCATTAATTCTATTCTCTTGACTATTCATCTTATTATTTATTTATTCCTTAAAATACGCAATTTTATTTTCCATTTCTTAAAGATATCGTTTTATTCCTCAAGGTGTTAATATTGCTTCTTAAATTATCCACTCTTCTAGTAATTCTTTGAGATGCCTTCTAATCCTTATTAACTGTGTTCCGCATCGTTTTAATTATTTTAATTAAATCTTTAATCGACTGATCTTTGCTTTGTATATTAGGTATGTATATGGTCCAATTATTATGTTGGGCAATGTTGTTGTTAATGGCGTGTAATGAATAGCATATTGATCAACGTGTAATGTATTAACAATGTTAGGTACATGATTTGTGCCTCGTCAATATAAGCCTAAACGTGAGCACTAATAGACCTGTCAATGCAACCAGTAGTAGCTCAACTACAAGGGCCATGTCTATTACCGAGAACTCAATAAATCTCTGATTCCTAACGGACACGTACCTGTGTACAACGCAAATAATGAGCCAGTTAAAATCATGAAACCACCCGTTACGCCCGTGATAACCGCAGGATTCGTTATTGGAAATGGACTTAGTATGAGGAGCACATCCTCATAAATGGCACCAATTATCGTCGCCAATAGATCCAGCGCAAAGCCATAAAATATGAGTAGATGGTATAACAATCTAGCGTTACTTTCATAATCTCTGGGATAGTGCATATTGCTGAACCATCTATGTAACAATAAAACGATAATCGTACTCCATATTGACGAGAAGCTGGGCCTATACTCAGGACCAACTAATCTATCGAACTTGAACAAGAACCAAGCAATCCAAGACACTAGGTAAGCCAGCGTTACAAGACCTGCCGTAACTATTACATTCTTAGGTATCAACTTGTAGAAGCTTATTGGACCTTATGTGTAAATATTGTACCAGTATTTACCCACATTAGAATTATTGGTATGAATAGCAGAGTTATTATGGTCCAACCCCACCATCTCTTTGTCAGGTTAAACGTTAATTCTGAGTAGGTCTCAAGTCTAATTTCTCTGTTTATCCTCGGTATATTTATTGAGAATTCATGCGGTGTTGTATATGGGCATGCGTAGTAGCAGTCTCTATGATCATAACAGAGATTTGCTAGCACTAAAACCTCATTATGTTTGACTAAAGGCTTACTATGCAGTAATGGCCATACTGGGCAATAACTTTCACAGTACCTACAGGCATTGCATATTGTGTACTGTCTAACAGCCTCCTCAACTAACTTCCTTCTCCCAATCAACAGAACAGCCATCTTCATGGTAACTTACCATCGTTACCGGCTATCCAACCGAAAACAGTACCAATAACAAGGCCTAAACCGCCTAGGTAACCGTTTGTTAGTATATTGCCAGCCATTATCTCTCCAGCCGCAAATATATTATTAAATGGATTACCTGAGGAGTCCAGAACCCTTGCATGCTCATCAACCCTTAGGCTCAAATATGTGAATGTTAGACCTGGCTTAAGTGGATATGCATAGAATGGTGGAGCATCTATTGGCATGGCCCAATTTGACTTGGGAGGTTTTATACCGCTAGTACTAATACCATCAAGCATGCTAAAGTCAGGCTTCTTATTCCTTGGGCATGCCCTATTGAATTCTATAATAGTCTCGATAAGCTTATTCGGGTTCTCAAGACCGAAGTCCACAAGTTTGCCTGCGAGTTCATCAATTGTATCCGCAACTATTGGTGGATTGAATGGCGGTATAAATAAGCTCCAGACCTTGCTATCAAATATGCTGAAGGCTATTTGAGTAGGCTGTCTTGCAATTAACTTACCCCAGACCGCATACCTCTTGGGCCATAGATCTTCACCCTCATCATAAAACCTATTGCCAAACTTATTAACAACAATGCCGAATATTATTGAGTCAACTCTCGTCACAATACCACCGTTGAACCTAGGCGACCTAGCATCAACAGCCACCATATGTCCATCATCCCCCCTACCAATAGTTGATGCATTATGTCTCATCATTGCGAGTAACGGTAAGCCAGTATTATGGTGGGTACCCCTGATTATGAAATTATTCGCCGCATCGCCCCAATATTCTTTGAGAACATTAATATTCGACTCAAAGCCACCACTGGCTAGTATCAATGTATCTGCACTAATCTTTTCCTTACGTCCATCATGCTCCACAATTAGGGATTTGAATTCCCTATTCTCAATCTCAATATCAACAACTTTATGCCCATATAAAACCCTACACCTACCATTCTTACTCAATCTATCTAGGTAATGATAGTAAGCATTAAGCAGAGCTTTACCACCACCAAGGATGAACACGTTGGTTCTGGTCAGATGAAGAGTCCCAGTAATGGACTTCATTATTCTAACACCATGCCTCATGGCCCAATAAATAACATCCGGGGAGCATTCTATAACCAATCTAGCCAATGTCTTATTAGTCTCCCCACGCGTTACTCTAATCAACTCATCCATGAATTCCTCAGCCGAGTACTCTTCAGGTATCCCGAACTCACCAGACTTATGCGCAATCCTAAAATCTCTCACATATTTAGAATTACCACCTCTATCAAACTCTGGAGCAGCTTCAAGGACGAGGACAGACTTATTCCTCTCACAAGCAGTTATTGCACTTACGAGCGCAGCATTACCACCACCAACAATTACGATATCGGTATTATAATCTACCATAAATTAATTGCTATTTAAAAATTAACAATCGTTAGGCATCTCTAAAACATTATTTATTCGGTAATAGTGTTGTAATCTCCATGTGGAACATAATCTTAATGTAGGTACCGGAATCCTTAAGGATCCTACAGGTGTATCATGTATCTGCTAGTACGCATATGACCAGGGGCTTTTCTAAAGTATTAGATGGAAGTCTAAGAACAGATTTCTTGGAAGAATGCAATTTTGTTGGAATTTAATTAAAAGGGAGAAAGCTTTTTCATACCCTATGTCCTTAGATAATAAAGATGCTACTGCTTGTAAAATAACTAATTAAATATTTTTACCTCTAGAAGAATTTAAGGATTAGTAGTAATTCAAGCATGCATTTTTGAGTTTGAGCATATGTATGATTAACCGTTAGAATATGCAGAGAAAATACTAGTAAATTACTTCTTAACTCAATACTTTTGAATTTAAGAGAGAAAGATATGAGGAGAAATTGTTTTATAGAGAACACATGCTTTCAGCACTTATGTTTTTAATAATGGTAAAGAGTTCTAAGACCGCCAAAAACGAATTTAATAATATAAATGTCATTAAAGAGTCTAAAGGAGATATGGAAAAGAATGATATTTTATTAAAAATAATTTAGAAAAATTATTAGTTTCTAAAAAATATGAAAAATTAAACAACTATCAAGAAAATATTATAATTAAAAATTATAATATTTATGATAATTATAAAGATAAGGAATGCGTAATTTTAAATTGTTCTAATCTATCAATTATGACAAAAAAGTATTATTATATATAATTATGGTTATTATAATAATTCAAATATTGCCGATTTTCAAAACATTTAATTAATGAATTATATTACATCTACATTAGGTTTATAAGTCTTTGTAATTAATGATAAGATTCAAATTAAAAGTACAGTATTAGTCTAAGAATAGCAGAAATAAGATTAATCTTGACAATACTTTTAGCACACGATTGTGGAAATAACATGCTGGGAATCACAATAAATGCTGGTGGGACATTTTACAGTGAGGAAATTAACACTTAAGAATTAAAGACATACTAAAAATTCACATTCGTTAAAGATGTTAAAGCAATTGGAGAGGATTAAGAAAATTGGACTAGAAACCAGTAGCTTATGTAATAGTTTAAGTTAAAAGAAAGTTGGATTAGATGAGATTGTTTAAAAGTAATGCTTTACAAAAATTAAAGAATATATTGTAGACAAGTTACCTTAAGAAGTTAAGAAAATATGGAAAACCCAACTGAAGAACAACTCATAGCTTATATCGAATTGCATCCAATATCAAAGCTTTTAGGTTTAAAAGTAGTTGAGATAACTAGAGAACATATAACAGTAAGATTTCCCTTTAAAGAGCTAATAAGCATCCCAGGAAGTATGATACATGGAGGAATATCAATGTATGTTTTAGATACAATATGTTGGTCTATTGCAAGATTGGTTTCAGACTCTCAAGTCTTAACACTAGAATTAAAAATAACTTTCTTAGCACCATTGAAGGGGAATGAATTTAAGGTAATAGGAAAAATTCTCAAGAAAGGTAAAAGAGTTATTTTCGTTGAGGGGGAGATCTACAACGATAAACAAGAACTATGTGTCAAAGCTTTAGGAACATTTATGAAAATTGAACCTAAAAGTAAATAATTAATCAATTAGTCATATTAAGCTCTAATATTACTAGTATGTATAGTATTTCTGGAGTTCATAGTAAAAGTTAAATATCAATCGCTTTATTGAAAGAAAAACATTAACGCTCAAATGTTAGATTCACTATAAGATTTCATAAAAAGAAAATTTGAACAAATTTAGAAGTACATTATTACTTTATTACTTTTTTACTTCATGCAGAATATGAAAGATTATCGGAAGCTTAATGCAGAAAAGGAAAGAGTTATCGTTTTCCCTTTTGCTTCATATATTTCATCAAAAAGAGAAGAAGAAAATTTCTGCAGCAAAAGTATGCCCAAAGGATTATTTAAAACTGCTAGGGAAGAACCTTAAGTCTCACAAAAATTAAAAGAGTCTTATTCATGCATCCTACTAACCTCATTAACCGAAGCTTTAGTTACTCCTAACTCTTTAGCAACTTCCTTAACTCTATTCCTCTTAGAATATTAAAGCCCTCTAAGATAATTTTAGCACGTCTATTTTCTTATCCGTAAACATGAAAAATTTTGAATTCATATTTAAATAACTCATTAGAAGGAAATATTCCTTACGTATAAATCCAATATTTTACCGTAAAACCTCAAGAAATCTTCTCATAAATCACCATTGTTCACCGTTTTTCTCGTTTCACAATACATGAGGAATCTGCTTTAACTTTATTAAGATTTATATGCTCTTATTACGCTTATTTTATCATGAGTTTAAAAAATAAGCTTTACGAGCTATTTGAAAGTATAGATGTGTATTCTTTAGAGGACTTGCCAAAGAAAAGTTTAAAGATAGGAATAAAATTTGGGAATAATTATATTACTGTAGTTCTAGATAAATCTAAGGTAAGTGTAGTTGAAAATAAATTGGATAAATTAGATAACGAAATAATAACGGATGAGGAAAGTCTAAATCAACTCCTCGATAGAAAAGCATCATTATTAGATCTAATAACGCAAGGTAAGCTATATATAAGCGGTAAGTTAAGCAACTTATTAAAATTAGTTGAGATATTTAAAGCAAAATCTATTAGCTTAGGGTTTGAGGAATCTGGATTATATAACATTCTTAAGGCGGTTTTTGAGGGAATATGCAACAAAAACGAGGAAATTTTAAGGCAGATAAGAAACTTTAACGCAACTTTTCAATTCAGTAATGGGGAAAGTACTTGTTGCCTTATAATAAATGAAGGTAAGTTCACGGTCAAAGATGGAAAATGCAACGGAAAGCCCACAGCTTCAATATCAGCTGAGAAAGAAGTATGGAATAAGATATTTAGCGGTGAGAAAAGCGTAGGTGTTGTTGCAATGAATGGTGAGGCAAAAATAGAAGGTAGCTTAATCCAAGCATTTAAATTAAAAACAATAATTGATAAAATATTTTAAAATATGTATTCACTCATTTTTTCCTTAACCCATCTTGGGAAGTACATATAATACTCTCTCGGATAAGCTTTTCTTAAACCGTCATATGTAGCCTTAACTAGTTTAGGCTTATCCTTATCCCTTAGCATCTTTACTAGGCCCTTAGCTTCTAAGGAATTTATTATCTCGACTAACTGTTTCTCATCACATTCTATAAATCTCTTAATATCGTTAAATTCCATGAAAAGTCCAGGATTTACTAAATAGTCTCGAGCCAAAACCCTTAATACTTGTATCTCTTTTTCTTCTCCTCCTTGAAATTTTTCCTTGGTTATCGACTTTTCGGAAACTGTTATGGGCACTTTAAGTTCTGGATGAGGTATCCTTATCGGTGTTTTTAGATCATCTGCCATTGCGGTAAGAGCATATCTAGCTATAAACCTCTTTAGAATTTCACTGGTTCCTCCGCCTATGGTTAACAGCTTAGCGTTTCTATATATAGCTTCAACTGGATAAAACTTGGTCCACCCATCTCCTCCCATTGCTTGGATAGCATCTCTGGAAGCCTTTTCTATCACTTCTGTAGAGAAAACTTTCAATATATTCGCATCTATGACCGGGTCTATGCCTTGGTCCATTAAATAAGCAATATAATATGTTAACAGTCTGGTAATCCTATAAGCTATCAAAATATCGGCTAACTTATACTGAGTGGCTTCGTATTCAAATGTAGGCTGATTAAATTGAACCCTTCTTTTTGTATAAAATACCACATATCTAGACAATTCCCTTAATAAACCAATTTGTTCGGCTCCTAAGACTAATCTTTCAAAATTAAGACCGGACACCAAAATCCACCACCCTTGTCCTTCCTCACTTAGCCTGTTCTCAACTGGAACTTCAACATGATCTAAGTCTAAATAACCATTTAATACTCCATCAAATCCCTGAAGCTCATTTATCTTTTCTACGTGAAAATTCTTCATGCCCTTTTCTAATATGAAAGCGGAAAGGTGAGAATGGGACTTCCTTGCCTTAGGGCTAGGATCTGTAACCGCATAAACTACGTAAATATCTGCCATACCAGCATTAGTTATAAATCTTTTTTTACCGTTTATAATATATTTATCTCCTTCTTTAATTGCTACAGTCTCTGCACTTGCAGCATCGCTGCCGACATAAGGTTCCGTAATACATATAGCACCTACAGAACCCTTGGCGAATTTAGGTAACCATTTATTTTTTTGTTCTTCATTTCCAAATTTTAAAATCTGATATAACCCTCCATAAAGCGTGACAGTGAAAACTTTCCCTACAGGTCCTATAGTACTTATATATTCTGATATTATCGTAGTGCTTGTATAGTCCCCTCCCATACCACCATATTCTTTAGGTATCACAACCCCCCACCATCCCTTTTCTACCATCTTTTTATGTAAATCTGTGGGATATTCATTCTTCCACAAAGCCTCTTCTGCTCTACCCCTATTTTCCTCTACAAAACTTTCCACTTCTTCTGCTAAACTCTTATGCTCTTCTTTCCACCAAGGTAAAGGTTCTACCAACTTATATCACTAATCTTAATTGGGAATATTAATAAAAACTTATTTTAAGCAACAAATTACTCTATAAAAACTATATTTTAATTTTGCATTTTCTATTGTCATCTTTATTACAGTTTAAATATCCTCTGAAGTTTTCACTGCTATGTTTTACCCTTACTAAAACATAATATTCATAAATCCTCATTACTGATTTCGTCCAAATTGTTAATCTCAATTCTCTTAGGCTGTTCTGAGATTAAACAAATATTGTGCTGAGCTATAGTAAAAATCTCGGCATATTATGACGCTCTTAATAACATTTTTATCCTTTAATAAGTGAACAACAAGGAGTTTTCTCGACTTGTACCTCGCAAGTCCTTAAACGTGATTTTATAACATGTTTGCAAACTTCTTAAAGCTGAACCTTAAATAATTGATGTTCCGCGAGAAATCAACTCTTCTTTATTCCTCTCTAATTTTCTTTGCCTCACCTGAGTTCATGATCTTCAAAATCTTACCTTTAAGGTCTTCCCAAAAACTGTTCACACAGGCATTAACTTCCTTCCATAGATTGCTTATAACTTGTTTTCTCTTCCACTGAAGTTACGTACTCTTGAGACTCCTTTGCAGTCTTATACTTAAACTTCTTTGGGGAATTCTAAATTCTTGACAATCTCTTCCACATTTAATCTATCTATTTCTAATTTCTTAATTAGAAATAAGAAATTAACGTATTAACCTACTGTAGTGAAACTGAAACCAGTTATTTTTCTTTGACTTTAGACGGATCACTTTAAATCGTGAAAGGAAAATAAAGCATAATTAAGCATAGCTTAAGCTTATCCTTAGTCCAAACACTATTTTCAGATAAGTCCATCTGGTTAAACCTCCTAATTATTCTTCCTTTATTATTTAACCTGAGCAATTGAAAAACCGAACTGTCTTTATTAATACAAAAGTAACATGTTGAAATTCATGATCCTTTGCAATTTTCATAAGATTTTCATCTTTATTATTCTTTGAAGTATTCGCTAACCGTGTTGACGTAATAAGTTCGTCTATATTTCTTCAATTAAGTTGATTTCATTAAATTAATAGAGTTAAGAAAAACATTTCTGATTTATTAAGTGTTAGGATTTTTAACTTACTTTTATATTATGATAGGTAAAATATCAACTATTGCAGAACCTTAACAGAAAATAAACCTATGAATACTGTGAGTAAGGTAATCCTATTTTCTAACTTATCTAGCTAATTTTCAGCCTAATTTAGGAAGTCCTTTTTCCTAGTTCTATAATATGCTAACCATAATAGTCCTTCTAAAATCCATCATTTCAACATCCTTCTGAGGAAGTATATTTTTGTTCAGTTTTAATGAAAACACGTTTTCTCTTATGATTAACTTTGATTGATTTAGGTTGTCGACAACTAAAACAAAATTTTAATTCATAGGCTATTTCAGAAATCCACTTAATATCGATATTTGCATCGGTAAGAATATGCTCTTTCTAGCGTTTACGCCAGCATAAACGGATGACTTATTCTCTTTAATACTTTTAGTTGGCCTTCTATCTTACTTAGCATTCTATCTATAACATCAACTATTCTCGTTTCTTAGCCTTTCTCTCTATGAATTTTTTAACCTCATTTCTATATTCTTCAGTTTTGAAAGTATGTAACTCTAACGCTAATGATGCATCCAATACTAGATTTACGTAATGTTTAATTATTTTATTAATAGATAATTTAGTCCATCTTACGCCGTATTTTGACTTACTTATTAATTTCCTCGCAACATCAATTGCCGTGTCTAAAACCTTATCGTCATCAACCACCATGTTAACTAAACCTATCTTATAAGCCTCTTCAGCACTTATTAGTTCTCCTGTCATCAAGTAATATTTAGCTCTATGAATTCCTGCCAGTAACGGCCATATAATTGCACCTCCATCACCTGCAACTAAGCCTATGGAGATGTGAGTATCCCCTATTTGCGCAGTTTTACCCATTATCACTGTATCCGAGAAAAGTGCTAAGGTAGCTCCTAATCCTGTGGCATATCCGTT
>Ga0208549_100441_pt1 | contig 18002 bp, 22 predicted proteins | sample BED_host_MetaG_FD_187135 | JGI IMG/M metagenome (GOLD analysis project Ga0208549, IMG submission 187135) | Hot spring microbial mat communities from Yellowstone National Park, Wyoming, USA - BED_host_MetaG (SPAdes) (version 2) | ecosystem: Environmental > Aquatic > Thermal springs > Hot (42-90C)... | reverse complement strand
TTACTGCAAGGAAGTTCGTCAACATGGCAAAGGAGATGGCTATGAAGGCATCAATCTACAACGGGTTCATCAAGGCTATGGTATAGTGCCGAGAGGTGTCCAGCCATTACTATGCCGGTCATGGATTCATGCAATAAAACACGAAGAAACAGAAGTTTATATGTGAAAGTGTTACGCAAAGCAGCAGACGGTTGTAGCTGGTCCGATGTTAAAAGGGCCACAAACGCAAACAATAAAACAGTTACAGAGATTTTGCAAAGATTGAAGGCTGCGATGATAATCGACGAAGAGGACGGATTTTATAGATTAGGTGACCCTATCATGAGAAGAGCAATCATTAACTTGAGGTATTAGTCGTATAAGGCTATCGCTATGTTTCAAGCTTTTGTAATTCCAAAAATATTAAGATGAGTTGGATCAAGGAGCTGTGCAATGGCAAGGTTTGAACTCGACTCACGCACTTTAAGAGTGATTTTAGGCCTTATACTAGGAAGACCTTCAAACTTTTCCTGGTTCAGGGAAGGAAAAATAGCCGGTTCAGGCCTACCAGTCGGAGAAAAGGGGTATCGATGGCTAAAAGACCATGGTGTCTCAGCCATTTTATGCCTTACCGAGGATGCCTGGGGCAAACAATTAGCTCAAAAGCTAGGTTTAGAGTATAGACATCTGCCTATGGTTAACAGGCACCCAGAAGTGCCTCTAAAGCTCGACCAAGCTGTTGACGCAATAAAAGATATCCTGCTATCCGGAAAGAAGGTTCTTGTCCATTGCCAAGCAGGACAGGGAAGAACTGGAATGGTCTTGGCGGCATTCCTTATAAGGGAAGAAGGGTTTCATGCACAAGATGCTATAGACTATGTCAGGAAAGTCAGGCCTGGCTCTCTCAAAAGGAAAAGACAGGTGGAGGCATTGCATGAATATGAGAGATACCTCAGTTCATTAAAAAAGGAAGAAGAGCATGAAAAAGACCTATGAGTAGGGCTCCGTAGCTTTTGAAAAGATTATTGAGCCATTCTTCATGGTAAGTTCGTAAATGTCGTTAACTTCAAACCTGACCCCAAGTATGTCATATTCATTTTCGGTAAGTATCATTGTCATCTTCGGTATCACAAGCTCTCTCATTCCCTGAATGGGAAGGCCAAAGCTCTGCAGCTGAGATAGTATTCCCTGCACCATCTGAGCCTCTTCTCCCATCATTCTTTGTGGTGTCTCCCTTCTTCTCACCTCTACCAGTTCTATCTGCTTGCCAAGTTTACCAGTTTCAGGGTCTGTGTAACTGCTCACCCTGTTTACTTTGATCAGTACCATGGCTGTCAAGTTATAGTGTTCCTTCTTATCCTTTTTGCAACAGTTATCAGAAAGGCAATATCTAAAGTCTACAGATTATGTCGTTTTATTGAATGGATGGAATAATTTCTCAGATTCGTCCAGTGCAAACTTCTCATCAAATGCCTTTTTGATCAGAAATAAAATCATTACGAACTCACTGGTTAGAAGCCAAAACTTGCAAGGGGGCAAAAGGAAATTAATTGTTCAATTACCTGGCCATTTTATACCTTTACTTTCAGCTTCCCTTTTAGATATGTAACATTTCGCAGGGGCATTCTTTCTTCTGTCTAAGTGCCTATATGCTAGATAAAAGTACACGTTACCTTTCCTACCTATCTTTCTTTCAAGAACAGGCGACCATGCATCCTTACCACACTTGGGGCATATAACGGATGGCATATCATCTACGTATAATTATCCCTAATAGGTTTTTGTGTCACTTTATCTTTACCACCTCAACAAGAAGGTTTGTCATACCCTATTAACAGGGTATTGTTGTGTCAGTTTTGACAATTTTATATTGCAATCAGGGCGTTTGTGTCAGATTTGACAATCAAGTTAGACAGGGTTTAGCTTTACCAGGCCTAACAAGATATGACGTTTGTGTCACTTTTTTAGAAAACAATGCAGATTGCATAACAAGGAAAATATTCAGGCCGGTTGTGTCATCATAGCTTAATAGTTTGTTTGTGTCAGTCAATCATTGAACTCTATAAGTTGATATATTTGAAGAGAATAGATGAAAAAGATTATCTCAAAAGATGTTACATTAAACAGAATTCATCCTTATTCTCCTTTGCACAGGGACAAGCTCATCATAACGAGCTACCCTTGACTCTACAACGGTTGAGCCATAGCCTGCAGCAACTGCTATCGCAGGAGTGAGTGTGTAAACTGCCCCATGTCCAGAAGCATCCAAGCATACAGCCCCTGCACTTCTATTTCGGAGAAGCCTCCTCATCTCTTCAAGCTCCCTTACCAGTACTTTGAAGGGGTCGGTCTTGCCATCAAGGTCATATACAACCCTTGAAGAAAGGCAGAACCTCATTATATCCTCACCTGTTCCAGTAGCAGAGCAACCACCATGACCATTTAATGCATAGAAACCTGAGCCGACTACTGGCGAATCGCCAACCCTGCCAGGTACCTTGAATATGGTTCCTCCTGTGCTGGTTGCTGAAGCAATATTACCATAATCATCGATGGCAACTCCACCTATTGTATCACTTGGCAAATTGTAGACATCTTTGAACTTTATAAGCCAACTTTCTTTCTTAATGTATTTTCTTACATTTTTCTTGAACAACTCTGAAGCATATTCGTCTGGCTCTGCTTTTTTCCACAGATTGAAAGCCTTTGCAATTCTTTCAGCGCCCTCTCCAGCTATGAGGCAATGGTCTGTTTCTGTCATTATCCTGCATGCCAAAGCTATAGGGTTGCTGATATTTTTTGCAGCAGCTATTGCCCCAACCTTAAGCGTCTTTCCATCCATCAGACCAGCATCGAACTCGATATCGTTCTCGATATTTGGGTACGCACCTTTACCTGCGTTAAACAAAGCTGAATCTTCCATAAAAGAAATCGAAGCTAGAAGTCCATCTGCAGCACTACCTTTCTTGATGGCTCTTAACCCTTCCTCTACAGCCTTCTTCATGCAGCTTTCTACCTTTTTTCTTCTAGAATCATCTATCTTCCAGTCGCCAGCTCCTCCGTGAAGAATGATTCTGGCTTTCATCTTAAGAGATAAGAATAAGCCTATATGTAAGCATACCAGTCTTTTCAGGAAAAACGTTCACTTTTTTCCTGATGTTTTAACCTTAACCTTGTACAGACACTTTGGGCAAGTTGCATAATATCTGCTAGACCCCTTATAATCCCACTGGTAATGGCAATGTTTGCAATGCAGCATCATGGCATCTTACCTACCTACCTACTAATTATTTATGCCTTTTCTCAATAAGAGACCCTGGTGTCCGCTCAACAAAAACCTTTGTTATGGGTTTTGCCTAGAAAAGGAAAAAGTGATTAAATTGTCTTGGATTGTTACCACATGTCAAAAAGTAGCTCTTTTTGCTAACAAGCGATAATGATATCTATGCCAATCATAACAGCTGATTGATGCCGGAAAGTTGGCTAGAAGAAGTGGAATTGGCAAGGGAAGCTAGAGATAGGTTCCTAAAATACAGTCCGGAATCTCCTATACCCAAGGAAGAAAGAAAAAAGTTTGTTGGCGTTAGGTATTTTCCACCAGACCCCAATTTCAAGACAAGAGCAATATTGAAGAGAAAACCCAAGGAATTTAATGTTAAAACCACTTTAGGTAATGTAAGGCCTCTTGAAATGATTGGAGAGCTGCATTTCGTTATAGGTATTAGTACGTTTGTTCTCTTATCATTCCGTGGCAAAGACCCAAATGTATTCGTCCCTTTTAATGATTTGACTAACGGTTCAGAGACATACAAGTTGGGAAGGTATGTTGAGGTTGAAGCTCCTCAAGGAGTTGAAAAAGTAATTATTGACTTTAATCTTTCATATAACCCTGACTGTGCTTATGACAGCTCATTGGAGAGTTTGATACCTCCACCAGAAAATAAGTTAAACATTCCTGTTAGGGCTGGAGAAATGAATTATATCAGATGATGTTTTTCTCTACTTCCCTTAGTCGCCTGGCAAGAACCCTCATAATTTCAAGAGCAACCTTGGGTTGTGTCATGATAAGAGACTCGAACTGCCAAGAAGGCAAGACAAGGCATGTAGTATCTGTCTTTGCTATTACATCAGCAGAGCGAGGATATTTATCCAGCAAGGTCATTTCACCAAAGAATTGTCCTTTTGCAAGTTTTGCTAATGTCTTGTTACCCTTTCTGACTTCCACTTCGCCATCTGAGACCAGATAAAAAGCAACACTCATCTCTCCCTCCTTTGCAATCACTTCTCCCTCCTTGAATTTATTAGTTGTAAAGGCAGACTGCAACTTTTTGAGCTGTTTATCCTCTAGATTTTCGAAGATCGGTACTTGCTTAAGCCATTTTACCAGATTTTCTTTTTCATCAGCTTTCGACATCAAGATAGGTTGCAAGTGCATGTTTATAAATTATGATGTTTTGCAAAACAATATTTTCTATTGACAATCTCTCAACTATTTTGCCTTAACTAGCAGTAAATATTGTATCTATAAATATCTGTCAAACTATTTTAATGGTATGGAACTGACTAAAAAGATGAAGGTTATTGCAGTAACTCACGTAGACCCAAGAATGCAGATGGTTCCTCCAGAATTTAGAGGAGAAGAGATATACCTTGTTCTGCAGGATTTGCAGCTGCCTCAGGTATCAATGCCTGTTGAACACAAGCATGCTGTAGGAGAAGGACATCTTCTTTTAAGCCCAAGGGCACCGCCTGTAGAGACGGTTTTAACCATCTCCAAAGATGAATATGCCAAACTTGGAATGCCGCACATAGATTCAGTCATAGAGCTAATCATCAAGGTCAATGAATAAACGTTTTGAGGAGATTGTCAGCGAAGGTCTTCTAGCTGGGGTCTTTCTCTAGCTATAGATATTACCATTTCAAAATAGTTTCTCAGTATCTTTTTGAATTCTTCCGCATCATTGTCCGCTTTTACATTTTCAAGAAATCTTTCTATTGCATTGAAGCTAGCTCTAGAAGAGCTCTTCATTTGAGAAAGGAATTTCTCGTTTGCTGTAGTTATGCTGCTATCCTCTGTCAGCAAGCCCCTACGCTTAAGAGACGCGATTGCAAACGCATTCCTTATGAGGGATGATGCATCTACAAGAGGGTCTCCTGATGGTCTTTCTGTTATCCAGCTGATGAAGAACTTCTGTGCCATCTTCCTTTCCCTTTCGTTCATAACTTCAAACACTATATCATCAACTATTATGTTTTGCAAGTGACTAAATGCATCAACTAAATACGTTGTTTCTCTTTCGTTCAATCCTTCCCTTGTCTTGTATTCATCAACAAGCTCATCGATTATATCCATGTCATGAGAAGGCATTCCTTTCTCAGATGCATAAATATGAGCTAGCTCATGAATGAGAAAGCCTCCAAGCATTTCAGAATCAAGCGCCCATTCTGAAGCAACTATATACTGAACACCATCTTTTTCTCTAGCATAACCCATGAAAGGAAGTCTAGGGTCAATTATCAGCTTGACGTCTGACCTTATCGTATAGCCTGAGTCTTTCATTCTTTGTATTGCCCATTTAAGAGCCTCTTCGAGTGACTCATCTCTTTTATCCTGCATGCTCAAGGAATCAGGCTCCCATGAGATGGTGTGATTCAGTCAGGCCTGTCAAGTTCCTGAATAGCTTTCTCCCCTCTTAGAGAATCTCCTACTACAGCCCTCTGTGAAACTATTCCTATAGGCTTCCCATCATCCATCACAAGTAGCCTTCTGATCTTTTTCTCCTCCATCAGTTTCAAAGCATCCTTAACAGGTGTCTTTGAATCGACATAAATGACAGGCGAAGACATTATTTTTCTTAAGGTTATGGTTGAAGGAACAAGGTCCTCAGCTGCAACCTTATACAAAATATCCCTTTCAGTAACTATTCCGACAGGGCTTCCCTTCAGCATTACTATTGCGCTTCCAACATTCTTCTCTTTCATCATCTGAGCAGCCTTCCATACAGACTCTCCGGCATCAAGCTTGAGAAAGTCTTTTCTAACATAGTCTCCCACTGTTGGCACTTTTCTTTCTACATGCCTAAGCCATATACCCATAGAGTAGTGGCATGATGGGCACTCCTCTGGAGGTTGACGAGACTCTACTACATGTCCACACCTGTAACATTCCCATTTGGTCAATACGCCTTAATATGTCATTAATCACTACTTATGCATTCTCATGAATCGTTGAAAATCTATGGTCTCGGAGCTCTTTCTCTTGCAGTTGCGCCGACAAAATATTTCTCGAGGAATTTTATGTTGAATAGAGAAGCCTTTGCAGAATTGCTAACTATTGGCTCGGGGTCTCTAGAGACCTTTTCAAGCACATCTTTAACTTCTTTGCTCCCTATGGAACCAAGTGCTGCTGCAGATTCATGCCTGACAACTGGGTCATTATCATTCAGAGCAGCCTTACATAGGTACTCGTTTGCTGAAGATAAGCCTATCTGACCTAGAGAGAATGCTGCCTCATGCCTCACCAGAGGGTCTGGGTCGTTCAAAAGAACATCTCCAAGCTCTTTCACAGCCTTTTCCTTCCCTATCTCTGCAAGTATTGTTACCGCATGCAGCCTGAGTACAAGGCTATCTTCTTTTTTCAGGATGTTTACAAAGAATTCTTCATCGTTTTCTCTGAAATATTTTTCCATCTCCAGCATCACCTTGAACCCATAATCCTCATCACAAAGTATTCTGGATGTGTACATGCTCTAAAGCCTGATAAAATGGCATAATTAAGCGCTTAGCCTGCTATTCTGACTCTGCTTCAACAAGTAATTCCTCAAGCAGGTCTAAGGTAGCTTCCGCTTTCGCCTTATCCTTCAGTACCTCCACATCAAGTTCTTCAACGTTCTTCAAGATCGAAAGAACATCCATTTTATCGATTATTCTCTTTTCTTCATCGATTGTATTTTTCATCAACCGTAACTTCTCAAGCAGTAAAGGCCCTGCCTCCTGAATGTAAGTTTTTACACCAAGTATAGTTGCTTCTCTTCTCGGTATCCTTTCCTGAGTTAGGATTATATCCAGCTGAAGGCCTTTATCGTTTTTGAATGTAGCAACTCTGTATTTTGATTCCCAGGCATTCTTTAATTCGGAAGCAGAGCATCTGACCTTTATCTGGTTCAGAGCCTGAGCTATTCTTTCGAATTCTTCAGGGCTTGCATGAATAATAACATCTATGTCTATAGTTGTTCTTGGCCTGCCATAATAGCTGACTGCAAGGGCTCCAGTTATGGCATACTCTATGCCAAGTTCATTCAGCTTAATCAAAACCTTCTTAACAAAATCGGAAAAATTCAAACAAAGAATGCTCCATTTCAGTTGTTGCTTTTCTCTGACATAAATCTGCTCCTACCCCTTATTCGCTGCTCGAATATGTTGACTAACTGCTTATAATCAGCATCAGGATAATGCTGCTTCAGGGAATCCCAGCATATACTTAAGGTTACGTCCGACATCTCTATAGCCAACTCCAGATTTTCTTCTCTATGATCTCTACCGTCGCTCAACAATAATGGCAATGCATAACATGATTATAAATTTATTCTGATAGTCTAAAAGTCAAATAAGTTAACTGTCTCATCGATGTATTACAAAACGTTATATACGCATCTGTAATACGCGTTGTGTGTCGACAATAATAACAGTCAGAATAGACAAGGAAACTAGGAGAAAGATAAAGAAGTACAAGATTAAAGTCAGCAAAGTAGTCAGAGCTGCTCTGAAGTCTGAGATTAGAAAAAAGGAGAAGCAGGAGCTAAAAGAAAAGTTGAGCTATGCAAAGAGCATATTGACAAAGCTATCATAAATGGGTGCAAACAATGCCGCGCAGCAAAGAAGGGCAATACCTAATGCATCCTGAGTCATTCCAAACGCTTCTAAGCATGCTGTCTGAGGAAAAATTAAACAGGATGATATCTGAGACTAACATACTAGATGTTGGTTCCTATCTGCTATACCAGAATATCTATGATATAGCGGTTGGCGACAAAACAAAGAAGAGTCAAGCTGAAAGGCTGGTCAGGTCTGTAAAGCAAATTTTAAAGTCGATGAATACAATAATCTGCATACCGGATTTTTACATTGCTATTTCAAAGTTTGGTAGAATAAACAGACTTAGTTTTATCGACGCTGCTCATGTATATATATCAATGCGACAAAAACTTACTCTCATAGTTCGGGATAAACAGCAGGCTGAAAATTTAGGGAGATATACAAGATGCATAGATGCAACCAGTTTCTCTAACAGTTCAATGAATTAAAGCCACATCAAGAGCCATAACTGTAAAAAGGATGGCAAGGTAAGGTGAGGTAAATTTGAAAAGAGTCCAGCCGTTCTTCTCAGTAGGTGACTTTACAAGCTTGAACGATATGATGAGAAGAGGAATGCTAAGAGCCAGGGAAGCAAACAAAGTAACTTGGCTGAAAGGAGAACCTGGTAAGAAAGGTAAAAGTATTGTAAACAAAGCCAAAAGAATGCTTGTAGATGCTATGCATCTTATTCCTTTTCTTACCCCGAGCACAACCGGTAGCATAGGAACTGAGGCCCTGCTATAGTCTTCTTTGCATCTTATAGCTAGGCTCCAGATATGTATTGGTGTCCAAAGTATGACTATGGCAGCAAGAAAGAATGGAGTTATGTTTATTGCTTTAGCTATGCTGAGATAGCCAACAAAAGCAGGTACACCACCGCTTGGGGAGCCGAGTATTATGTTCCATGCCGTTTTTCTTTTTGTCAGCACATTATAAACAACTATATTGTCAACCATTCCAAGTGCAAGCAGTGCAGGATAAATTATGCCAAGAGGTAAAGCAGCTAGTAGGCCTATAGAGGATAGGCTGAACCCATATGCAAGCGCTGAAGATGGAGAGAGTGCTCCTGAAGGTAGAGGTCTATGCTTTGTTCTGTTCATGAGGGCATCTATATCCCTGTCAACGTAGTTTGTCAAAGTCCTTGCTCCCATGCTGCATAACGCAACTGCAACAACTATATCAGCAACTCTGAGAGGCTCTTTCAGCCCTCCTGCCATAATCGCTGAAGTAAAAGCCGTGAATACAAGCAGAGAGACAATGTTTGGGTTTGTAAGCTCCCAGTAACTTCTTAGGCTCATCTGCTGACCGCAGCTGTAACAGGTTGAAATGTGTTTTTATGCCTTGTGCATATTAGTTTGGTTATAGAGGCTTTTTCAGAACAAATGCCCTGTATGCTCCGTCAAGCATAAGAAACATTTGTTTTGCATATGGTCTCAGCACAGTAAACCATTCCGTAGCCTGGTCTTTCTTCTGCAAGGCCCAGTTCAATAAGCCTAGATATCACCTCTGCATTTACCTGAACATGTTTTTTATCTGCGGGGCCATGCTCTGTATAGTATGCCAAATCTTTCTCTTTCAGACCGTATGCATTCATCAGTATGGGTGCAATCGCTGTTGATACAGAGCTGAGACACCCTTCATTGGCATAAGAGCTTGCTCTTAGTTCAGCAAAGGTTCCCTGGTAGGATAGTTTAACTACCCAGTTCAGATAGGCCTGCATTTCAGGTATAACCCTGTTTTCTATGACATCGTCATAACTTATCCCCAAAGCTCTCGCAGTTTTCATGTAAACACCATCTATATCCTGGTGGGATAATTCTTCTACCATGTGACTTACTACCATCTTCTGTATATCTGGGTACTTCAGGAGAATAGCATTAAACCTGCTGAGTGTATTTGAATAGATTGTTAATATTAACTCTCCAATAACTCTCCCCCATTGCTTGTAGAATTCTTTGAAATTCAATATTGAAAGCTTTTCTTCCTGAATTGATTTTATAAACGGATGATTTGGCAAGCTATCCCAGTAAGGCTTGCAAACCCTTTGCAGTTCTAATATCTTTGAGTTATCTTTCGATTTCATGGTCAAATAATTATTGACAACGGATTTAGACTTTTGTGTACACTTGCATACCATTTTTACCCATTCAAGACGAATAATTCTTGCTTGGTTCAAATTGCTTTGTACAGAAAATTTGGTGTAGACATGTATGTACAAACTTCTAAATATGTGGGATAAAAGCGAAGACGCAAATGCAAGAGGCAATTAAATATACAAGCAGCGAAAAGAGAAGAACACTTCTAGGAGTATTTCTGGGATACCTTTTCGATGGTTATGACCTTCAGATAATAAGTTATGTATTACCCGCGATGAGTGTGAGTCTAAATACAAGTATATCAGCTCTTGCACTTGCAATCACCTATTCGCTTTATGGCTCTGTTGTAGGAGGATTTATATTCGGATGGTTGGCTGATATATTCGGAAGAAAGAGAATACTGCTGCTTACAATATTCACTTTTGGAATCTTTACCCTTCTTACAGGGTTTGTGAATGAAGTAAATCAAGTTTACCTGCTGAGATTTCTCGCCGGGCTTGGTATAGGAGGCGAATGGGGCATAGGATTCTCCCTTCTGAATGAGGCATGGCCTGAGAAGACAAGAGGAAAGGCTGGCTCAGTGCTATTCAGCATGTATCCATATGGTCTTTTAGCAGCAGCACTAACAACTGGCATATTGCTTGCAAGTTTTGGAGGAAGCCTGGGATGGAGATACTCATTTATAGTCGCTGGACTTTTATCTCTATCACTTCTATCTCTCAGGTTTATAATACCTGAATCAAAGGTTTGGAAGTCTTACATCGAGAGAAAGAAGGAAGGCACATTACCTAAGGAGTATGATACCAGAGCACCTATAGTCCAGATTTTTTCGAGGAAGACAATTGTAACGACTCTATTAATATCATTTTTCAGTGCTTTTGCATTGTTCGCAGGTTATTCTTTAATAGTCTTCACACCTACATATCTTGGAAAAGTGCTCCATATACCTGTGGTAGATTACACCTTGATAATCTCTCTAGCTTTGCTGATAGGCACTCCAGGCTACTTCGTTGACGGTTATCTTGCAGATAAGCTGGGAAGGAAAAGAGCCACGCAGATATTTGTACCAGGTCTCATCTTGACTCTTCTTGCGTTTTACTATCTGGTATCATCAGGTCCTGTTTATACAGGGATATTCACATTCCCCATCTTCTATGCCTTATTAGCTTATGACTTCTTTCAAGGCTACTTTGGTCATTTAGGTGTATGGTTTGGCGAGCTATACCTTACAAAAATCAGGGCAACTGCCTCAAACTTTGCCTTTGTTGTGGCAGGTAGAGGGTTGGGAGCAGCTTCTGCACCTATAATTATCCCAATTCTTCTCCCATATATGCATAATCTTGGGACTGCGATGATTTTAGGAGGTATAATAGGAGCTACAGGCGCGTTGATTTTCTCTATATTCATAAGGGAGACAAAAGGTACAGTTATAACCCCTGTATAAAGCAGATTGAATACACACTCGATTATCTTGCGAAAGACGAATTAACCAAATACACCTATACATGTTGGCGATGAGGCAAGCTGGTATTTCTGATTTATGATGAATGACATCAGAGCCGAGCCTTATTTATTTTTATTTCTTGGATTTCCAGGCCACCAGTTAAGCCTTTTAGCAAGAACCATAATTGCAGGAACAAACATAAGCCATACTATAAGTGTATCAAGCAGAACCCCAAACGTTAATGTTAGACCTATCTGCTGAAGCAGCTTGACTTCTGTAAGAACAAGACCAAAGAATACTGAACCTAATATTAGGCCAAGAGCTATTATCACCCCTCCAGTCGTCTCAGAAGTTATTATGAGTGCTTCATCATCCTCCTTTCCTTTCATCACCTCTTCTCTTACCCTGGTTATCAGAAATATATCGTAATCCATCCCTACTCCAAGCATTGTTGTGACTAAAAATAGAGGCGCAAAGACGTATATTGATAGACCAGAGAAGTGGTAGAATATCAGCCATACAACGGCTAAAGTCCACGCTACACTGCTGAGTATAGTTGCTATAAGCCTCAGAGGCGTAAATACTGACTTGAGCTGCAAGAATAATACTGTGAATATTGCTGCAATCAATACTAGTATTATCTTTGGTAAAACCTGAAAGACATACTGCAAGACCCCATATGAATCTGTTGAAATGCCTCCAATCAACACCTTATAGCCGTTAGCATAGCTTCCAGATATTGCCATTTGCATACTATTAGCTTCATTCAGAACCACATCTCCAAAGGGATTTCCATTAAATACAATTTTCATGTAAGTTGTCCTGTTGTCTGAGCTCAGGTAATTCAGCATCGATTGGGCAATAATACTTCTCTGCTGGGGTTCCATACTATTTAGCTGCTGATAATCTATTGTTTCGTTAAACGGAGATATTACACTGAATACTGAAGTTACACCTTGCTGCTCCCTGATTCTGTTTTCTAAATTATTCAGCATAGATAGCTCTGAAATGTTAAAGGTGTTGTTACCAGAGCTTATCGGAGATGGTAGCTCAATAACTGCATATTCCGGAAGCAAAAGACTTCCTCCAAAGTTAGAAGTAATCTGGTCAAGACCCTGCTTGGCTGGAGTATTTGGAGCCAAAGAGAGGAAATCTATGTTTACAGGCAGGCTGACTGCAAATACTATAGAAACCAGTGTCACTATAACTAGTATAGAGACTACCGTCTTCGGATGGGCTATGCTCTTCTTTGTAAGAATCGAAAGTTTTGTAGGCCTGGTTTGCAAATTCTTTCTTGGCCAGAAGACCCTCCCTCCAATTATTGACAGTAAAGCAGGAAGAAAGGTAAGAGATGCTAGAAGTATTACTGTTACTACAATGACGTTGGCAGAGCCTACATCGCTGAAAAGCGGTATACCTGATAGTGAGAGTGCAAGATAAGACATTATCACCGTCAGAGCGCTTGTAAAGACAGCTTCACCTGCCCACCTTGAGGATACTCTGGCTGCTTCGAGCCTGTCTGATTTCAACTCCTGTCTGAATCTGTTCATAAGGAGTACAACGTAGTCAGATGCAAGCCCAAGGCCAAGGACTGAAATGATTATCGGGCTAATGTAGCTTAATTTCTCCCCCTGGATGTGACCAAGAAAGATATCAGCAAGCCCAAACCCTACTTCTATCGATACACCGAACATGAGTAAGGGTAAAAACGCTGAAACAGGAGATAAGAAGAAGATGCCAGCCACAAGAAGAGCCACAACAAGTCCAAATGGAAGCGCAACTCTTTCGCTTTCAGATATTATCTGTTTCACATCATTGTTCAGAATTTCGGTAGCGGTGTAGTGGGTTATGAATGAAGGAGAATTGAATGAACTGACTATGTTCTCAAACTGTTTTTGACCTGTTAAATTTATAGAAGAATCAAAAGCAACTATCGCTATAGTTGTGTTTAGAAAGGGGTTGACGAATTGTCCTATGAAACCTTTATCGGGATAAATTGGCATCTGTGTCAAAGGCAAGGAAGAAAGTAGCTGGTCTGCTGCTTTGCTTGATGTTAAGTTATTTGAATAAATGCTTCTGACAGCATTCTCTAACGAAGTTATATTGTATTCAAGATAATATACCTTGCTTACCTGATAAGCTATTGCTTTTGAGACAAGATTTATGGCGCTATCTTTCAAAAGGTTTTGCTGGGATGAGTTATAGACTAACTTGACAAATGAAGACACACTTTCATTATAATGAATTGTTAGAATGCTTGCTAAAGATTGATTAGATTCTATTGCTCTTGAGACAAGAAATATGGAGGAATTATGTATCGAACTCTGACTTGGAGGGTTTCCAGCATCGAAAGCCAGAGTCAGAAAATTGCTCAGTGTTATGTTGTAGTTCTTTTGAATTTGAGAAGGAAGAGAGGGATTGCTGGCATTAATTTGTCTTAGAAAATACTGAACTGTAAAGTTCTCTAGACTAGAATTCTTGCTTGCAGCAAAGGCATCTTTGACAAATTCAGCTTGGCTTGCTGTTAAATTACCTGTTATTAGAGATAGTGCTTGAGTCTCTATGGCTGAATAAGAAGGACTGCTTCCTAGCAAGTAAGCTATCTTCACTATATTTGCTTGTTCAGGAGAAAGCCCATTTAAGGCAAAGTTAATTGTAGCCATGCTGAGAACGCTGGGATTATTATAGCTTGTCAGGTTAAAAGAACTCCACACATATTGTATGAAGATTACTTCAGACTGATTAAAGTATGATATGAAATTAGGAATTGTCTTGTTTATAGATTCAGAAGTCAGCTGCATAATGTTCGACCTGATATATGAAGGGGAAAGTGTATTGGTCAGTTTTGACCAAGAATCAAAGTATAATGAATAGTAAAGAGGTGAAGGATTAGGTAATTCGTAGATTCCAGAGCTGTTGACAAATGTTGAGTTAGCTAATGTATTTAGCTGCTGGGCTGTCATATAACTTGCTTGAGGGGAAGAATAAATTGCCAGCCATATGTTTGCAAATCCTTCAGGTATTGAATATATCATGTAAGATGTCTGATTTATCTGTTTCTGAAGCTGATATACAAGGTAATTTGACTGGTTAATCTGTTTGCTAAGATTTTCAACCTGATTGACTGCGCTTAGTGCGTTGTTATATATGATGTATTCTTTGCTACTTGCGTTTGATAGGTTTTCCGCAACTTGATTCAGTGCTTTTGCTGTGGAATTGATAAAAAGAAGAGTTGAATTGACAGAATCTGTCACGTTAGAAAAGGCATTACTGAGCAGGGAGCTCTCGAAACTGTAAATGGAATCCACACTTCTTATTTTGTAAGCCATAAGCTGTTTGAAAAGAGTATAGTTAAGCTGTTTGTAGTTTTGATAATACTCAGGAGTGAGAACGTCTTTGCCCTGAATTATGATATAATAGGTTGTGTTGGGTTGCTGGTAATGCGGAAATTGTGTAGATATTAAATTTTCTGCAACCATGGATTCATTGTTTGAGGTAGGTACATTTATGCTATAAGAAACTATGCTGTTCGATTCTATTGCAAAAGGGAGAGTAGATATGATTGCAACAATCCAAGCTATGACTATTGCCTTTCGGTGCTTCACTACAAAACGAGAGTAGACTTCAAAAAAGGTGTCAAGAGAAAATTTCTGCCTGTTCTGCAAAATAGTCAGCCTCCTTTTTTACCAGCTCATTGCCCAAATTGTTAGCTCTTTATCGTTTTCCCGAATTCAATAAAGCAATATGATGCAGTCTAGCTTTAACATAATGCATTGCTGGAGTGGCAAAAACATCCTATTAAATTTTTTAACCTTCATCTTCATACCCTTTGCAGGTAATGGGCATACTGGAGTCAGCTTTTCTTGGAGCTGGACTTGCATTTTCTCTAGCGGTACCTCCGGGGCCAATAAACGCCATGATGGCTGCAACGTCTGTGACAAGCAGGTTTAAAGCAACGTTGATAGGCTTTGGAGCAATGACTGCTGATGCTGTCTTTCTGAGCATTGTGATTTTGCTGCACGGAGCGATTCCAATTTATTTTAAACCGCCTCTTGCAGTAATAGGAGGAATCGTAATAATATTCATGGGAGCTAAATTAATCATGCAAAAGCAAAGCAGAGAAGGTGGCAGGGGAGGATACTTTTCTGGCCTCTTTGTAGGTATTTCCAATCCATATCAGCTTGGCTGGTGGATAACTGGTGGGCTTACAATGGTCTCAATATTCGGTTACGCTTCTTTAGCAGGCTTCTTTGCTGCTCTCCTTGTATGGGTCACAGCATTTCCTTTAGCACTGAGTAAGCTGACACAAAAATACAAAGATACGATGCCAAAGTTGGTAAGGCTAGTTTCAGCAACTGCACTATTTCTATTCGGAATATATTTCTTGGCAAACGGAGCAATATATTATATGGCTAGATTGTAAAGTGTATTGCAGCTGTATGAAGCTTCCTATGCCTGACCTTCCTCACTTCTTTCACCCTGAACCCCCTTTCCCCAAGTATCTTCAACAGGAGATTCCACTCGGTAGTTATCATTATACCTTCAGCATTAGATGCCAATATGTTGTCTATATTTGCTGCAAATCTGTCGTACAGTTTTTTTATTCTCTCTTTTTTGCTGCCTCTAACCCCGTAGGGAGGATTTGTTACCATCCTTGAGAAAGGAGGATACAATTTTATTCTCGTTGAATCATTTAACTCTAGTTCTATAAAATCAATCACTCCAGCCTTTCTGGCATTCTTTTTTGCACCACTTAGGTGATGATAGTTTATATCTACACCCATAATCCTATGCTCTTCAGAAGGGTATGGAAGATTTGCTTTTGAGCCTTGCATCATAAGGGCATCTTCGACAACTATTGTTCCCCCTCCTACAAACGGGTCTATCAAGTCTTTTTTCATATCTGTTCTGAGAAGCAACGCAGCAGCTACTGATGGCAGCAGAGAACTGGGATGGTTGAAAAGCCTGTAATCCCTAAGGTAAAGAGGCTTCTTATTCAGCCTTACACTCTTATCAGAAGTTGACATGAAATCGTTTATTAAAAATATGTTATCTGCAGTCCTCAGCTTCGTCATAATCTCTTTTATTTTGTCAGCACCACAATCAAAGATAACCCTTGAACTCTTTACGTGAATGTCAGATAATCCGTACAGTTTCAGTTCATAAGCAAGAATGTCTTCCAGACCTTCCGAGCAGGTGGCAGCAAAAAGTGGCATGTTAATTTAAGAGCTTAAGCTCTTGAAAGATAACCTTTTTCTTTTGCGATAAGGTTAAATGACTGAATATTATATGAAAAAATGTTGATTGAGGAGCGTTCTGCAGGCGCGGTAGTCTTTCGTTCAGAAGACGGCAATAGATACTACCTTCTGCTGATTAATGCAGGCAGACTCGATTTACCAAAAGGTCAGATAGAGCAAGGTGAAGACGAAATAGCTGCAGCTATGAGGGAGACTAAAGAAGAAACTGGGTTAGAATTAACATTCATAAGCGGATTCAGGAAGGTTGTTGAGTATTACTATGCAAGACCGGGAGGAGAGAGAGTGCACAAAATTGTAACGTTTTTCCTCGCAGAAAGTAAAACTAAAGAAGTGAAAGTTTCGAGCGAACATCAAGGTTATGTTTGGTTAAGCTTTGAAGAAGCTATTAAGAAAGCTTCATACAGGTCTACTAAGGTGTTGCTAACGAGCGCAGAAAATTTCATCAAAAGAAACCTGATTCAGCAGAAGATAGATGCCAAATATTAGCCCTTGCTGTTTTTTTCTGTTTCTCTTTTCCTTGCAAGTGTTACCTCTAGAGGTGTTTCAGCCTCTATATAGATATAATGAACCTGTGGAAACTCTAATTTCAACCTCTTTTCTATTTCATCAATTGTCCTTTCTATCTCTGATGTCCTCAAGTCAGGGCTGAAAGAGACATCTATGCCTAACACTACTTTACCAGGACCAAAATATACTCCTCTTATGTCCAGAACTTCTTTAACCCCCTGCATACTCTTGATTATTGATTTTGCCTTTGTAATCTCGTCTTTTGACATTCCTTCGCCGAGCAGCAGGTCCCTGCTTTCAGCAGCCACAACTACTGCATAGCCAGCAAGTAAAAATCCTATGGCTATAGATGCAAGCGCATCGTAGAAGCCGGTTTGAAATATTGATGATAGGTACAAGCCTGCAACAGCAATAGCCACTCCAGCTATTGCAACGATATCTTCGAGAAATGCTGTCAGAATTATTGAGTCCTTGGAAATTCTGAAGAATCCTGTAATTCCCCTTACCCTCATGTTGCTCGCTCTTGCCCCTATATTCCTGTATGTGACTGAAAGTGCATAACCTTCAAGTGCAGCTACTGATGTTAAAATAGCCATAGATGCATAGATATTCTCAGGAGGAGTAGGTCTAAGTCAAGTTCCTAAAGTCTGTTTATATTTCGTGAGGAATCTGCGCCCTGCCTTGATCACGTCGTCTATCCTTGAGTAGGAGCGGTTCGTGCACGCGGCCGACTTGAGAGGCTTGTTGACGAGCCTCTCCACCGGGTTGAGGTTCGGTGCCCTCTTCGGCAGCCTCTTCACCCTCAGGATGGGATGGGCCCGGATGAATCTCTTCACGTTCTTCGTCTTGTGGCACGGAGCGTGG
>Ga0208549_100436_pt1 | contig 18147 bp, 17 predicted proteins | sample BED_host_MetaG_FD_187135 | JGI IMG/M metagenome (GOLD analysis project Ga0208549, IMG submission 187135) | Hot spring microbial mat communities from Yellowstone National Park, Wyoming, USA - BED_host_MetaG (SPAdes) (version 2) | ecosystem: Environmental > Aquatic > Thermal springs > Hot (42-90C)... | reverse complement strand
AGCACCCCTTGGAACACTCCAACGCATCGTTCTTGTGTTGAGATGCATAAGAGCTATGTTGTTGGGGTGTTCCATTAAAATTTTTGATCTACTGTTTAGCCGTGGGTAGCTGACTCTGTGTAAAACATCTTACATCTCAGAAGAAGTCTCTCTAACCCAAGATTCAAATAGCTTGACATGTCAATTATCGATAAATGAAGAGGAAAACGATGATTGTAGTCATTGCAATGATTATTCTAAGCTTGCAGTATCATGACTATCATGTCTCTGCTTCAACCACAAGATACAATCTTCAAATGGGAGAGGCTTTCACAAACGACGTCAATTTCTTAATGTATAATATTACTGCAGTAGCTCAGAATAATACGCTCGGTTTAGGTCCAGCTTACCTTCTTAATGGCCTGGCAGATAATGGTTATTGGTACCAGGTCGGTATTGCATATAACTGGTTTCCTAACCTCAGCGCAGGAAGAGGATTCTCGTTGATTTATACTGTATTTGCACCGAACGGTTCAATAGTCTATCCGTTGAATTCTAATGCAGCAGGCCTGCAACGTTTTAATGGTGTGGTTAATAACGGGGACTTGATTCAGCTGACATTAGCCATAGGAAAATTTGAGAGAATTTACATGTCGGCATATGACTATAATACCGGAGCAACTTCTTTCACCTCTTATTTATCGTACAATGCAACTCGATTTGTAGGAAGCGTTTCGAGCCCTATTAACTCACATGGCTACTTTACTGGGATCATGACCGAACAGTATTTTCCCGATTCAAATATAAGCAACCCTATTCTGGTTTCGTTTACATCAAAATACGAAATCAACAGTAGCTACATGTTCATAGACCTGACAGATAGATATAGCAACTCTGTAATCCTCTATAAAGGAAAATTTGTCCAGCTGAATCCGTATCAGCCTCAAGAGCTTGATTTGAATAACCTTACCGAATTTGCAACATCGTTCGGATTATTTACTGGAAACAGCTCGGGCAAGTCATTTACTCTGCCTGTCTTGAATCTTACCAGCTCCTCTTCAGCTTTGAACCCAGTTGTCCTGTTCGAGAATTCTATCATATTGGGTTGTTCACAGGTTACGACAGCCATTACATCCAGTGTCAGTTCAGGTAAAATCATATATGGGTTTAGCGTCATAGAAGATACTGATGTGGGAAGCAAGGTGCAGTTCTGCTTTTCTCTGCCCAACTCATTACTGAGCTCTACCGCATCAGTGGTATGGCTGGTAAATGATACAGCTGTTTTTGTCCAGAATTTCCGTTCCTCTATCTATAATTATACTTTTATACCAGAGTCTGAAGGAATTTATCTTGTTTCTGTTCAAGTATTTGACCAGGAAAAGACACTCATATGGTACACAATGCCAGTTCATTTAAAGGTCAATGCTGAACCTGAAATAGAGAGTTTATCGTTTTCAGACGCTGCAAGCCTTGTTGAAGTAAACGTAATTGGTGGTACCCCTCCTTTCACGTATACCTGGTATATAGATAATAAGAACTTTTCAGTAACTCAACAGCCATTCCTTACTTTACCGGAGGGAATGAGACCACACTATATACATGTCACAGTAAGAGATTCAGCCGGTAATTTTGCATCTTCAGGATATTACTTCAGCCAGTATCTATCTTCCAGCATCCTAGAATTGATGCTATTGCTAGTATCTATCTTCTTTGTCTCTTCCTTCTTTGCTGTTTTTTGTGAAATTGGCAAAAGAAGAATTTTGACAAAATTAAGAGAATAAAGCCTATTCAGCTTCGTCAGATTTAAAATATGATGCAACAATAAGCTGGATTCTTTGCTATCTCTGTGTACAAGAAATGCTTGGAGTAAAGAAAAAACCTTACAGGTAATAATTTGTGAAATCTTAAGATTTCCTTATTATCCTTGGTTTGCCATGCCTATTCACAATTGAAAGGAGAGGCGAATTGAAACCCTTTTCAACTCAGAAAAGGAATCTCCTCTCTGTCCTAGGCCCTGCCTGGATTGTCATGATGGCTGATGTTGATGCTCCAAGCATTATAACTGCGGGAGAAAGCGGAGCCATCTATGGATATCATTTAGTATTCATACTTCTCATTCTTATTGTACCTCTATTCTTCATTCAGGAAGCTGCAGGTAGGATAGCTGTAAATACGGGTAAGGGACTTGCAGAAATAATCCGGGAACAATATTCAAGAAAGATAGCTATAGTCGCATCTCTCCCGATGTTTATAACCGATTTCCTGAGCTACACTGCAGAGTATGCTGGTGTAGCAGTAGCAATGCAGATGTTTGGAATACCACCGTTTATTTCTTTACCAATGGTTTTTGTCTTTCACGCTCTTCTCGTATTTACGGGAAGCTACAGCAGGACAGAAAGGATTCTTCTTCTTGTAACCGCAGTTCTTCTTTCATCCTACATTATCGACTTGTTCTTGACAGGAGTCAATGTTCAAAAGTTATTGTTGTACGGTTTAAATCCTGTCCAGCCTTATGCTGACCCTTCCTTCGGCTTCATGGTAGCTGCAAACGTAGGCGCAGTAATAATGCCCTGGATGCTTTTCTATCAGGCTGGAGCTGCCGTCCAGAAAGGACTTAAGCAGGTTGACATTAAGCTTGAAAGGTATGAAACATTGCTAGGCGCGATAGCAAGTGAAGTGCTAATGATAAGCATAGTTATAGTTTCATCGTCTATGGGCTCTGTGAACTTCCTTTCATCTAAGTCTCTTGCTGAGGCACTCATACCACTGGCTGGGCAATATGCCTATCTTCTGTATGCAATTGGTCTTGGTGCTGCGTCGTTTCTAGCTCTTGTAGTAATATCCCTTGCAAGCACTTGGGGAATAGCTGAGGCATTTGGGTGGAGAAGGAGAATAGGTGAAAAGTTCACACTCGCAAAAAACTTCTACATTGTATACCTGCTGGAGACATTTCCAGCCCTCTTCATCCCTTTGATCTATAAGAATCTCGTTCAGCTTATGCTTAACCTGATGGTAGTCTTCGTCTTTGTCACCATAGTTCCTGCTGTCCTTCTGGGCTTGATCTCTTCAAACCAGAGAATCATGGGAAAGAATTCACTGAAGTCGTACTGGAAGACATTTTACTGGGTCTCTGTCTTGACAGTTATCATCACAGGGGTGCTAACTGCATTGTCAATGCTCTTAAAAATATGGATAGTCTAGTTGCTGGCTGTTTCAAAAAGTATATGCTCATTGTAAAGGAAAGATGATAAATAGCCTTTGCATATCATTTTACGATGAAACCTGCAAGGCCTGTCGAAGCCTACATAAGGGTGAGAAAGAGGAGATGCAAGGTCTCAGACATAGCTTCTTATTACAAGTCTCATGCTACTCTCTTTTTCCTGAAGGTCGGGACAAAGACCAGCATACATAAATTGGAAGTAAGGTCTCCTTCATACAACCTGCTGAAAAGACTGAAAAAAGATTCGTTCAAAGTCGCAATGCTGAGCGAAAAGAAGCTTCTCGTCGAAAGCAAAAGCTGCACTGCATGCAGAGAGCTGGCAAAGTCGGACCTGATTGTTATCGATGCAGAGCAATCTTCAGAGCTGGAGATGATATACCATGTCGTAGCTATGAATCCGCTGGCGATAAAGGACTTCGTGATGAGAATGGAGAACAAAGGCATACCTGTTCACGTCATCACCAAAACGCAATATCTAGAAAACGAGGTGCTAACTCCTAATCAGTTCAGGGCTGTCCTGTTAGCCTATCAGAGCGGGTATTTTGATGTTGATAGAAAGGTTACTATGACCGAGCTTGCAAATCAACTTGGCACCTCAACTCCTGCAATGGCCGAAACACTAAGAAGGGGAATGAAGAAGATAATTACTGAATATATGGAGCGCAGGCTCAAGAAATAATGAGTAGCCAACCCTAATAGGTAAGGGTAACTGTATTTATAGCAAGTTCACAGTTGCAAAGCTAATGTTGATACTATTTTTAAGAGGGGGCTGGTTACCATGACCCATTCCCAGCTCCGCAAGATCCCGCAATTCTTCAGAAGAAGCAGAAAGAATGCGGGCGGCTGGAGCTCCCTTGCTCCTAGAGACAGGTTATGGGAGGAAGCATACAGGTCAAGGTGGCAGCATGACAAGGTAGTCAGGTCAACACATGGAGTGAATTGCACAGGTTCTTGCAGCTGGCAGATATACGTTAAAGATGGTATAATAACTTGGGAAACCCAGCAGACAGATTATCCTACAAACGGCCCTTCGATGCCAGAATACGAACCAAGGGGCTGTCCCAGGGGTGCTTCTTTTTCATGGTACGTTTACAGCCCTCTCAGGATAAGATATCCATATGTAAGAAGTGCTCTGTGGAGGCTTTGGAAACAATCTCTAGCTGATGCTTCAGGCGATGAACTTGAGGCGTGGAGAAGAATAGTCGAGGACCCTTCCAAATGCAGTACATACAAAAAGGCAAGAGGGATGGGAGGCTTCATAAGGGTTGAAGCTGAAGATCTCTACAGGCTGATATCAGCTTCTTTGATTTACACAGTTAAAAAGTATGGTCCTGATAGAATCTTTGGCTTCACACCAATACCTGCGATGTCTATGGTTAGTTATGCTGCTGGGTCAAGGTTCATTTCATTGCTTGGAGGTGGAATAATCAGCTTCTACGACTGGTATTGCGATTTACCAATAGCCTCGCCTGAAGTATGGGGGGAGCAGACAGACGTTCCTGAAAGTGCTGACTGGTATAACTCCTCCTATATAGTTATGTGGGGGGCCAACCTTCCGATCACCAGAACACCAGATGCCCATTTCATGGTTGAGGCTAGGTATAAGGGAGCAAAGGTGGTAGCTGTAAGCCCTGACTACACTGATAATGTCAAGTTTGGTGATGTCTGGCTAGCAGTAAGACCGGGAACAGACGGGGCTCTTGCTATGGCCATGAGTCACGTCATACTGAAGGAATTTTACATCGACAGGCACGTGGAATATTTCGAAGAATACGCTTCAACATACACAGACCTTCCTTTTTTGGTGCTGCTCGAGAAGGTAAGTTTCGAAAATGAAGAACTGTATGCACCTACAAATTTTCTGACAGCTTCAGACCTTGGAATTAAGACAGAGAATTCTGATTGGAAGACGGTTTTGCTTGATAGTCTGACTGGGAAGCCAGTTGTGCCGAACGGAAGTATAGGCTTCAGGTGGGGGCAGGAGGGAAAGTGGAACCTGGAACCAGTCTCAGATGGGAAGAGGATAAAGCCTATGCTGACTATTCTGGGAAAAGAAGATACAATACTCTTAGCCGCATTTCCATATTTTGAGGAAGGTTCACCTGGCAAGATTTTGAAAAGAGAGGTACCAGCAAAGGTTCTGGCAGTTGATGGTAAAAGTTATTTTGTTACTACAGTATTCGACCTCCTTGTTGCTTCAACAGGCATATCAAGGGGATTGAAAGGCGATTACCCTGCTGACTATGACGACCCAAGGCCATATACTCCATCATGGCAGGAAAGAATAACTGGCGTTGAAAGAAACACGGCCATCCAGATAGCAAGGGAGTTTGCAAAAAACGCAGAGATGACAAGAGGCAAATCGATGGTGATAATGGGCTCAGGGATAAACCATTGGTACCATAACGACCAGATTTATAGAGCAATTCTTTCACTTGTACTCCTCACAGGCTCTCAGGGTGTGAATGGAGGGGGTTGGGCGCATTATGTAGGTCAGGAAAAGGTTAGACCCCTGGAAGGCTGGTCAACACTGGCATTTGCGTATGACTGGTGCAGGCCTGCCAGGCTTCAGAACGGTACTTCTTTCTTCTATTTTGCAACTGACCAGTGGAGGTATGAGTACCAGAATGCAGGGATAATATCTTCTCCTCTCTCAGGTAAATACGGAAATATGCACTTTGCAGATTACAACGTAATTGCTGCCAAGCTCGGCTGGCTGCCTAGCTATCCTCAGTTCAACACCAATCCGATAGATATTTCAATCGAAGCTGAAAAGACAGGTGCAAAGACAGAGGAGCAGGTGTCAGCATTTGTAGCAGAAAAACTGGCAAAGGGAGATTTAAAATTCTCAATTGAGGACCCCGATGAACCTTCAAACTTCCCGAGAATTCTTTTTGTCTGGAGAGCTAACCTGATTTCCGCAAGCGGTAAGGGGCACGAATATTTTCTCAAACACCTGCTCGGTACAAAAAATGCAGTATTGGGAAAGGAAGTCGAATCTTTAACGCCTTCTCTCATTACTCTGAGAGATGCCCCTGAGGGTAAGCTTGACCTGCTTGTCAATATCAACTTCAGAATGGACGGAACAGCACTTTATTCAGATATAGTCTTGCCAGCTGCAACATGGTACGAGAAGCATGATATAAGCACCACAGACCTTCACCCTTTCATTCATCCGTTCAACCCTGCGATAGACCCAGCATGGGAGTCCAAGAGCGACTGGAATACCTTTGTTGATATAGCCAGAGTCTTTTCAGAAATGGCGTCCAGATACTTCGTTTCTCCGTTCAAGGATGTGGTGACTATACCATTAATGCATGATACACCAGATGAGATATCCCAGCCGAGAGGAAGAATAAGTGAATGGTGGAAGAATGGTGAAAAGCCGTCTCCTGGGAAAAACACGCAGAGGGTAAGGATAGTCGAGAGAGACTACTCCTCTATCTATTCAAAGATGGTCTCCCTCGGCCCACTAATAACAAAGGTCGGGATAGGAGCAAAAGGCGTCAATTTTAACCCGGGCGACGAATATGAGATTCTAAGGAAGGAGCTTGGTGAAGGAGCTATCCCAGGATGTCCAGACTTGAGCAGTGCAGTGAAAGTTGCAGAGGCAATAATGGCTCTGTCAGGCGCAACGAACGGCTTTGTTGCGATGAAGGGATGGAAGGCTCTGGAGAAAAGGACTGGGATGAAGCTTTCAGACCTTGTTGAAGAAGAGAGTGGCGTCAGAATAAGGTTCGAAGACTTGGTAAGGCAGCCGAGAAGGGTTCTTACAACTCCTGTCTGGAGCGGTATAGAGAAGGGAGGAAGGCAGTATACAGCATTCGCTGTTAACGTGGAAAGAAAGGTTCCATGGAGGACTCTGACAGGTAGGCAGCATTTTTACCTAGACCATCAGCTGATAAGAGAGTTCGGCGACAACCTGCCCGTTTACAGGCCTCCTCTTACTCTTGAACCGTTTCTTGAGGGAGAATCCATCGTAAAAGGAGAAAAAATTCTAAGGACTAGGTGGATAACTCCTCACAATAAATGGTCTATTCATACAACTTATTCTGACAACCTAAGGATGCTGAACCTCTTCAGAGGAGGGCCTACAGTATGGCTGAATCACCAGGATGCAGATGATATAGGGGTAGCTGACAATGACTGGGTAGAAGTCTTCAACAGAAACGGAGTGATGGTGGCTAGAGCGGTAGTTAGCCACAGAATTCCTAGGGGTTCAGCCTTCTCTTACCATGCACAGGATAGGACAATAAACGTCCCAGCTTCGTCTATAACGAAAGAGAGGGGAGGTATACACAACAGCGTAACCCAGATCAGGGTAAAGCCTACTCACATGATAGGCGCATATGCACAGCTCAGCTGGGGTTTCAATTACTGGGGGCCTGTTGGTAATCAGAGGGACACGATGGTTTTCATAAGGAAGATGAAGGAGGTGAACTGGGCTGAAAGTTAAAGCTCAGATATGCATGGTTATGAACCTTGACAAATGCATAGGTTGCCATACCTGTTCTGTCACATGCAAAAATACTTGGACAAACAGAGAGGGAGCAGAATACATGTGGTTCAACGATGTGGAGACGAAGCCTGGTATAGGGTATCCGAGAAGTTGGGAAGACCAGTCGAAGAACAAGGGAGGGTGGGAGTTGAAGAGAGGGAAGTTAAGGCTGAAACAGGGAGGGAAACTATCAAGACTGATTAAGATATTCTTCAACCCCGTGCTACCAGCTATCGAAGATTACTATGAGCCATGGACTTACGACTACCAGAATCTGACATCGGCTCCCCAGGGCTCACATCAACCTGTTGCAAGACCTGTGTCCTCGATAACCGGCTATAATACTCAGCCAGACTGGGGTCCAAACTGGGAAGACGACCTTGCTGGAAGCAGGGGGACTGCACCGAAAGATGTTAACATGAAGGGGCTTGAGGAGACTATAAAGCTTGAATACGAAGATGCCTTCATGTTTTATCTTCCTAGGATCTGCGAGCACTGCCTGAACCCTTCATGCGTCGCCTCCTGCCCTTCAGGAGCAATTTACAAGAGAGAAGAGGACGGAATAGTTCTGGTCGACCAGGAGGCCTGCAGGGGATGGAGGTTCTGCATATCAGGCTGCCCTTACAAGAAAGTCTACTTCAACTGGAAGACCCATAAGGCTGAAAAGTGCACCTTCTGCTATCCAAGAATAGAAGCAGGACTCCCAACAATCTGTTCAGAAACATGCGTCGGAAGGATAAGGTACATAGGGGTGATGCTTTACGATGCAGACCAGGTGCAGAAGGCAGCTTCCGTAGAAAAGGAAAGAGACCTTCTTTCTTCACACCTATCGATCTTCCTTGACCCCTTTGACAGTAAGGTGGTCGAGGAAGCTGTTAAAAACGGCATACCAGAAGAGTGGATAGAATACGCCAAACGCTCCCCTGTATACAAGCTTATAGTCAAGTGGAAGGTTGCTCTACCACTTCATCCAGAGTACAGGACTCTTCCCATGGTATGGTATATTCCTCCAATTAGCCCCATATCTGATAGAATCATTAAGACTTATGGAAGTGATGCTGATATATTCCCAGCTATCGATAGGCTGAGAATACCAGTTCTGTACCTTGCAAACCTTCTGACTGCAGGAGATGAGCAGCCGGTAAGGGCATCGTTGAGGAAGCTTGCAGCAGTAAGGATATACATGAGAGCCATAAATCTTGGGCAAAGTCCTGACTGGAATCTCATAAAGGAATCGGGCCTGACTGAAGAGGAGACAAAAGAGATATTCCGCCTTCTGTCTATCGCAAAATTCGAGGAGAGATTTGTAATTCCGACATCACACAGGGAATTTGCAAGGGACCTGTATGCTGAGCAGGGTATTGCTGGACTCCCATTTTACGAAAAGGAGGAATATGCAAGGTTTCTTGCATCTCGTAAAATAAAACCTTCTAACGACCCATGCTCCAGTTGCAGCCTTTCCAGATGTACAAACGTAAAACCAGACTGGAGGTTGTGAGCTTATTCTTTGAACAGAACTCTTCTTCACATCTGCTCCAGACTGCTGACATATCCCAATTCAGCACTTTTATTATCGCTAGAACAGCTGAGGACTCAGGCAGAGTCTCTTCCTGAAAGAGAGGCTTTACTGAGATTCATGGATTACTTAGATAATACGGAACTGATAGAGCTGCAAGAGATATACGTTCAGACATTCGATTTCTCAGAAGAAAGGAACCTCTACCTTAGCTACACTCTGCTCGGCTTCAGCATGGACAGAGGAAAAGAACTTCTGAGGCTGAAGGAACTGTATAAAAGGTCAGGTATTCAGGATAGCGGGAAGGAACTTCCTGACTATCTGCCAACATTTCTCAGGTTTCTGTCTGTAGCTGATGATGATGAATATGAAGAGCTTGTGAGCAGATATAAAATGCCTATCATCAACCTAGCCAAAAACATAGAGAAAACAGGCAGCCCATATTCATTGCTTTTGAACGCTGTTGTTCATGCAATAGGAGGACAGGTTTGAGAATGGTGAACGAAATTCAGCAGTTTCTCTGGGTGATATACCCTTATGTGGCCCTGACAATATTTATCTTAGGTCTTGTGCTAAGATATGACAGAGACCCCTGGGGCTGGACTTCTAAATCCAGTCAGATACTCGAGAGGCGGATGCTGATGTGGGGAAGTATCATGTTCCACTGGGCTTTCATATTTGTCTTCATAGGGCATATAATGGGTCTTTTAATCCCGATCTCTTTCTATGAAAGCCTGGGGATAGACTTTGCAAGCTACCATATAATAGCATTCTACGGAGGAGCTGCTGCAGGAATAATATCGATTGCAGGACTCTTTGTTCTTCTCGCCAGGAGGCTTATCAACAGAAAGGTGAAGGCAACAAGCGGTGTTGATGATTACTTTACCCTCTCACTTCTTCTGTTTGTTATGGTGAGCGGTTTGCTTAATACTTTGGGCTTCACACTTTTAGTAGGAGAGTACGATTATCGTTCAACTGTTGGAGTCTATATAAGAAGCCTGATTTCCTTCAGACCTGATGTGGCAATAATTTCTGGCTCGCCTGCAAGCTATCAACTTCATACCTTGTTAGGGCTACTGTTTTTCGCTTCGATTCCATTTACAAGGCTTGTCCATATATTCAGCCTGCCATTGCCATACCTGTGGAGAAGTAACATAGTCTACAGGAGCATATCAAAGAAAGAATGAAGGGTCTTTGTATGGAAAGCCTTTGGGCAAAGGTAAAGTATGAAGCTTCCAACCTCATGCCTTCATACTTTGCTATGGTTATGGCTACTGGTATTGTTTCCATAGCAGCATATTTTTACAATATGCCGTTTCTTTCGTTACCTCTCCTCTACATCAACATAGCTGCATATGCACTCATATGGTTTTTCACCATTCTCAGGCTTCTGCTCTACCCTTCTTCTTATCTTGGCGACCTGAGGGACCACAGAAGGTCGCCTGGTTTCTTCACAGTAATAGCAGGTAACAATACACTTGCAGTACAGTTGGTTTTGATATTGCATCAGCTTTCAGCAGCATATCTATTATGGCTGTTCGGCCTGTTTCTTTGGCTGATATACCAGTATTCTGTCTTTACCACCCTAATGATAGCTAGAGAGAAGCCAGGTATAGATAAGGGTATAAACGGCACATGGCTTGTTGCAATTGTATCCACAGAATCAGTTTCTGTTCTAGGTGCAAGGCTGAGCCCTTTTTATCCATACACCTATACTGTTTCAATAATAATGTATTTCATAGGTTGGATGATGTACATTGTTATAATATCCCTGATAAGCTACAGGCTTCTCTTCTTCAGGCTTGACCCTCAGGATGCGACAGGTCCTTACTGGATAAACATGGGAGCAACTGCAATAACCACTCTGGCAGGTTCTCTTCTTCTTATATATCAAAATTCTCCCCTTTCACAAGTCAACTCTGAATTGATGACTCAGCTTTCAACATTCATAGCCGGTAGCACTCTCATGATATGGGGTTACGGCTCCTGGTGGATTCCATGGCTTTTGATCATAGGGGTATGGAGGCATACTCTCGGAGGGGTGAAGATTCTGAAATACGACCCTCAGTTCTGGGGAGCTGTATTCCCCATGGGAATGTACACAGTATGTACCTTGATGCTGACTAGAGCTACAGGGTTGATTCAGCTGCATATAATACCTGACATCTTCGTTTACGTTGCAATTTTAGCCTGGCTATATCAGTTCTCCGGGCTTGCATACACAATCGTTAAGAAGCTCTACACTAGCTATATTCCCAAGAGTGTACCGACTTGAGGGCAGATATCTCAAAATACCTTAAGCTGATAGATTATGAAAAGGCGCTGGAGCTTGCAATCTCTGCAACACCAAATACTAATTCGGAGGTTGTAAAAACCGAGCTTGCGTTAGGCAGAGTCTCTGACGAAAATATAGCATCAGATATTGACATTCCAGAGTCAGATATAGCTATGATGGATGGCTATGCGGTCAAATCTCAGAATTCAGGCTCTAAATCTGATACCTCAAAAGGTCTGTACATCACAACGGGTTCCTTAATGCCAGAAGGATATGATGCTGTAGCAAGGGTAGAGGATACCAGATTCTCTGGTGACTCTATCATAATAGCAAGGCCAATTCAGAAATTCAGAAACGTTCTTCGAAAGGGAGAAGATATAAAGAAGGGAAGCATAATAGTGAAGAAAGGCGATATCATAAATCCTGCACATATAAGTCTTCTAGTTTACTTGGGAATAAGAAGGGTAAAAGTCAAGAGAAAATACACAGTAGGAATAGTGTCTGTTGGAAGAGAACTAAGAAAAGCCGGTGACAGAAATGCTAGGAAAAAGGTGAACAACTATGCCTATCTTATCTGTAACTATATCAAGTATGCAAATGCGGAACCAAAGATGCTGGGAGTTGTCAACGACCAAAGGGACGAAATTATTTCCTTGGTTGAAAATGCGATTAAAGATAATGATATGCTGATAACTATAGGCAGAAGCTCTATAGGCTCAAACGACAGACTTCTTCAGGACCTCACCTCATTCAGCGGCGAAGTTGTCTTTCACGGGGTTAAGCTACTACCAGCTAGACCTGCAGGCCTGATCAGGCTGAAAGGAAAGCCTGTTTGGATGCTTCCTGCCCATGCTGTATCATCTGTCATATCTCTCTTTACTCTGGTAATTCCCGCTCTTTCAGCCTCAAGTACAGGCTCTCCAAGTGTTTTCAACTTCACCATTCCTTCTATAATGAAATCGCAACTTGAAAACAGCAGATTTCTCCCTTCGGCATACATGCTTAAACTCGAGAGAAGTAGAGACAGAATGTTTGCATACCCTTTAAGATGGGGTTCAAACTTTATTTCAAGTCTTTTAAATGCTAATGCATATCTTGTCGTTCCTCCCCGCCATGTTATCAGAGAAGGCGAGCAGATTAATGCAGTTCTGCTGGGACCGTTTGAACTCTTTCGCATAGCTGGAGATTAAGGATTGAAGTTAATCCTCTTCGCTGGGTTCAAGGGTGGTGGAAAGACTACAACTCTAACAAAAGTCGCAAAAGAGCTGTCTTCACTAGGATTCAGGGTTGCTTCCATAAAGAATGTGAGAAAGGGAGACGTAAAGTTGATAGATAAAGATTCCTGGCAGCATTTTATTTCTGGAGCCAACCCTGCGGTGCTAGTCTCCAATAAAGTGATAATGATACATGAAAGACCAGCCGATGATTCTCTTGAGCAAGTTATTTCTTACTTTAGAAGTAAAAGAATCCAGTATGTTCTGGTGGAGGGTATGTACAAAGAAATGAGAGCAAAAAGAGGTGTATTTACCATAGTGTGCGCCAGAAACGAAACACAGCTGAAAACGCTTTTGAGAGCCCATAAGAATGCTGACATCATTACAGGTCTTTATGCGTCATCAGGAGCAAAGAAATTCAATGGTATTAAGGTCATTGACAAAGTTGACGATATCATAAAAGCAATTCTAAAAAAAGCATTTTAACGATTACTTTTGTCGCTATTCCAGGTATTCAAAAGCTCTCTGTACTCTTTTTCAGTATTGATGTTTCTAAATGAGGCTAGTTCCCTGTCAACATCTTTCAACTCATCAGTAGCTACATACACTACATCCTTCATATTTTTTACAAGATTCTTGCATCCTACAATTCTATTTTTTATCGTTTTTTTACCTGCTTCAAGTCCTTTCTTCGCAGAATAGACTGCGCAGAGAGGCTCAATGTCACCGTTCTTCCATACTGCAACTGCAGCATCATGGCCAGCTGCTTTTCTGTAAAGTTTTGCCACAAGCTCATTCTTCAAAAGAGGGAGGTCGCATGCTACTATGGCAACATAAACTTCATTATCTGCAAAATATTCGAATGCACTTATCATCCCTCCAATCGGGTTTGATAATCTGTACGTATCGTTGATTACATGTATACTGTTACCAAGGATATTTTTAAATTGCATTGGCTCCTTTTCACCGATCACAACAACAATTCTATCTGTTATCTTGTTTAGCTCTCTTGTTATTATCTGAATAAAGTACTTATTTCCAACCTTCAAGAATGCCTTGTCAATCCCCATTCTTGAACTGTTTCCTCCTGCAAGAACAGCCGCACAAAGGCCCTGCAATCTCTTCAAGCCTCCTGATACCATATGATACCAGCAGATATCAGATTATCGCAAGATGTTTCCAAGTTCATACATCAGAGATATGTGGGGAGATACTGAAATGAGAATAAACGTAGACTGTAAAAGGATAAGCAACAAATAAAGGAATCAAAAATGCATCGTTGATTGGCAACAAAGACTGCAGTTTTCGATGCATGAGTGCATTCAATATTTTTTCTTTCAAATTCACAGTTGCAGAAGATACTGCGTAAATTTATTCTTTAACTCGATAATAACATTTCAGAGTGACCAACTTGTAACCCTTACAGGTATTATCCTTAGTATTGGCGATTCTCCTTCCTTCCAGGTGTTTGCCCTGTAATACTCAAACCTGTCAAAAAGTATTTTCAGGAGCCTCAGGTATTCCTTACCCTTCTCGAATATTTCGCATTTACCCTGAATCATCAATCCTTTGTTTGGTCGGAATTCATCTATTATTAGTGCTACCTTCGGATTTTCGACTATGTTCTTCAGTTTCTTCGTCCCATAATCCGTAGCTATCACTGGCCTTTCTCCGTCCAGTGCGTATGTAACAGGTGTCACCTTAGGCCATCCCTTTCTGGATGCAGTAGCAAGCCTGCAGAGTACATGATTTTTCATAAATTCAATTTCTTCAGGTTTCAAGTCACTGAAGTAAGAAATATCATCTAGAAAAGTGTTTTCAGTATTATAAATAAAAGTTTAGAGGCTCTTCAGAAGCCTATCAAGGAGTCTACGGACAGCTGGCCTGCTCCAAGAAATACAAGCAGAAGAGCCAAAAGAAGGTATAGTGCATCTGTCTCATAGCTGTTACCTGATGGGTCTATGTACTTCGCCTTTATTCTTGCCTTCTTCATTACAATTATAGACAGGAAGAATATAACGTAGAAGGCTGAGATTACAGGAACAAGAAAACCTAATATCATGAAGATACCTCCCAGCATTTCGAGAAGCGTTGCAGCACTTACCATAGATGTAACAGTTCCTATGCTGTTCTGCATTCCCCACCATCCAGCCATCATCTGTATCACCTGCTTTCTCTGCACAACTTTTGGATATCCATGTATGATCATGTTAGCACCGTACCAGATTCTTGCCACCAATGCTATGTAAGGTAGATACGGAACAAGTAAACTATTATAGAGAGTTGTCATATGCTTGATTCACCTCCCAAGTTACCATTGGTAACTGGATTTCTTAAGGTAACTATTTATATTTATCTCAATAAATTGTTACCAGGCGTGGGGAATATGAAAGAGCCTTGGTGTCCAATAACAGCAGCATCTGCAGTACTTGGCAGGAGATGGCATCTGGTTATAGTTGACAGGCTTATGCATGGTTCTATGAGGTTCAATGAATTGAAGGGTTCAATACCATCTATATCCAGCAAAGTACTGGCCGAGACACTTAGGGAAATGGAGAAGGAAGGTCTAATTAGCAGGTCTATAAATACCAATCACCATGTTCTGATAACTTATACACTGACGGAAAAGGGGAAGGAATTGAGTGAAGTTCTAAAACATCTCAGGACATGGGGAGAAAAATGGATGTCATCTCATAATTCGTGAAAGAACAAAAGAGACATTTCAAATATAACGGTATCATTTTGTTTATGAATGTAAGGAATTATATTCTAACCAGTTTACAATTCAAGGTCCAATCTACGCTGTATGGTATGATGTAGGTATGGAAATTGTAGATGAACGGATGAGATGGATCTTTTAATAACAATAAGTAGGATCGGTGCGATCCGAATATATGCCTGTGGAGATCGATACCTCCGTAATCGAACAGCCCAAACAGGGTTGAAGGGACCGAGTATGGTCGTTGAAGCAGGAAGCTCCGAAGCTTCAGCTGAGGAGTAGCTCACAGTTGGTAAGAGGTGTAGAAGGAAGAGACATGCACCTAAAGATGTTAAAAAGCTACATACGGAGATACTCTCAATTCTTCAAAGGGAAGAAGAAATTGACTTAAGAGCTCCAAATTATATTGCAAGCAGGTTTAACGTTCGTACTATAAAAGTACGAAAAATTCATATATTCGTACATATAAAGTACAGATGTGGAAACAGAGAAGATCCTGACAGAGCTGAATGAATGGTGGTATACGGGAAGTATATCTGATACGCTTGCTAAACCGTACAGGAGAAAAGTTTTTGACCATATTCTAAAGCTCTTCCGCTCGTACAGGCAGATTATTCTTCTGACAGGTCTCAGGAGGGTTGGAAAGACCACAATCATATTCCAGCTAATCTCTGAAATTCTCAAAAGTTCAGATAAGCGCAGCATCCTCTACTACACATTTGATGCTGGAGTTAAGGACTTGGTTTCAATTCTAGATGAATATACAAGGCTGACTGGGATAAGCTGGAAAAAAGAGAGAGTTCATCTCTTCCTTGATGAAGTCCAGAAACTTCCAAACTGGAGCAACCAGGTTAAGCTGCTGTATGATTCGTTTCCAAAAATAAAAATTGTCCTCTCTGGCTCAGCTTCACTAAAGCTTCAGAAAGATGCGTTTGATAATCTTGTGGGAAGACATTTTGCTATCGAAATTCATCCTTTGAGTATAGTTGAATTCCATGAACTTAGACAAGGAGAAAGAATTGACAGGATTGAACTTTTCAAAAGCAAGTTAAAAGATGAATTTGAAGATTATCTGCTGAGACAGTTTCCTGAGGTTGTGACATGGCAGAGTGAAATAGAGGTAAGACAATACATAAGAGAACAGGTTACGGCAAGGATCATCAGGGGAGATATTCCTGATACTTTTTCAGGAGTAAACTTTAGGCTCCTTGAGGGTCTAGTTAACCTGTTTTACTCAAAACCAGGCATGATAATAAACGTCGACCAACTCTCAAAAGATTTCCGTGTCAGCAAGACAACACTTGAAAACCATCTCTTCTATCTTGAGTTTTCTTTGCTTATAAGAACTGTAAAAAACTACAGGCCAAGTCTGATGTCGGAGTCCAGAAAGATGAAGAAAGTCTATCCGTACAATGTTGCTCTAGCCTTGTCCCTATATAAAGTCGATAGAAGTTACGTCTATGAAACTTTGGTTGCTGGTATGGTTGATGCACATCACTATTGGCGAGAGGGCAACAAAGAGATTGACTTTGTGTTGAAAGAACCTCTTAGGGCAATAGAAGTTAAGAGTTCTGAAAGGGTAGAGCCATACGAACTAATAAGTATTGAGTATTTTGTTGATAGGCTGGACGCGGAAGGATTTGTAGTTTATCTGGGGCAGACAAGATCACTGAACAAGATTATTCTTTACTCCATTCTTGACTTTGCTATTGATTACAGTGAACTGGCATCTGCCTAGCTATAACTTGATTTATTCTTGCAAGCAGACATCTTCTGCGTTTCTTAGCATCCCCATTCCCCTACTCAGGATGCTTCACCTAGCTGTTGTGGTATACATTTATCCACATCATCCATCTTTCGCTCGAATCACTGCAATTGCAGGCGTGCGGGGGGCGGAACTACAAGTCTACATGTAGAGCTGAAAGCAGTTTTGTATCTTAGCGTGCTGTTGCTGAGACTTGGCCGAGTCTAGATGCCGAAGGGGGTCCCGATCTCTCCGACCATCGGTGCAATGATGGCCCAGACGACCAGCAGGAGGGTCCACAGGGTGATGGAGCCAACCCGCTCCTTCTTCCGGAACAGAGCGTACACGAGAATGAACCCGGCGAGTGAAATCACGACGCTGAAGAGCCAGATGGCCGAAACGTCCCCAGTTCTCTGGGGGTAAAGGTAGAAGCTTCCCAGCGAAGTGTTTGTCCAGAGGTATCTGAGGACCGCCTCCCCCCAAAGATAGGCAACGCCGGCGGCATATCCAGCCGCGGCCTTAGGGGGCGCACCGCCCTTCCGAACCGTCTCTACGAACGTCGACGTTGGTTTTTCTTGCATCTTATATCATGTCCCCGGAGGGAATGTCAGAGTCTTCGTCATTATCGTACCTATGACGCCTAGCACCAGGAGCCACGCCATCGTAACGAGTATGATGCTCAGGACGCTCCACTTCACGCGCCTGTCCGTGATGACCAGTACGCCGAAGTTCCAGATGAGATAAGTGATCACGCCAGTCAGCGCCAAGCCCACGAACGATACGTGCTCCATCATATCGAAAAGGAGGGGACCTGTGAAGGCCGCTGCGGACGCGTCGCTTATGCTCTGGGTGAAATTGCCCTGACATCCTCCCACCCCTGAACAGTAGATCAAAAATTCGGCCACCTCATTTTATCACTCCTCCTTGCTCCGCATCAGGTATGAACGACATCACAAGAGTCATCATAGCATATAGCTTCAAC
>Ga0208549_100435_pt1 | contig 18170 bp, 13 predicted proteins | sample BED_host_MetaG_FD_187135 | JGI IMG/M metagenome (GOLD analysis project Ga0208549, IMG submission 187135) | Hot spring microbial mat communities from Yellowstone National Park, Wyoming, USA - BED_host_MetaG (SPAdes) (version 2) | ecosystem: Environmental > Aquatic > Thermal springs > Hot (42-90C)... | reverse complement strand
CTCTGGCTTCACCCATCCTTCCCTCGAGCATCCTTGTGATGGAGCGCCAGTCACTCCTCGAAATCCTCCTATTCCACACACGCGAGCGCGTGAACATGCCCTGCTTTTTGAGCTCTTCGAGGCCCACAGAACCACACACCGACTGGATTACACGAGCAATTTCGAGCTGGTGTTTTCCCGCGCGGTTCCTTTCTCTCCCTGTTCGAGTACTTCGCAAGGATCCTCCTCGCCTTCTTGGATTTTGAAGCCTTCCTCTGCACACTACGCCTCTTCTCGAAGGATGAGGTGTGCACCGATGCCAGCTTCTTGGTGTCTATCCGAATCCACCCAGTCTCGGGTGAGTAGCCGTCCAGGGAAAGCAGGTTGAAGTCCCACGCCACACTGGGGTTGCCGCCTTGGTTCCCATCCCCGTAGTGCACGGGTAGGTGCACCTTTTCAAGCGTGATTATGGGTTCACCCAGCCCAGCCGAGGACACCTCCCCAGGTAGAGAAAAGTACCTCTTCGAGAGGTCGAGGTACACATATTCACCCGGCTTAACGGTTAATCTCAGCTTTTCACCCTCAAGTTTCACGAGTGTCTGCTTCGCTCTTGCGAACAGCCTTCTCGCAGTGGGCCTCCTCCGCTCCCGGTCACCCTTCAAGTAGTTTTTCCTCCAAGACTTGAGTATTGAGTAGGCTGTTTTTATGGCTGAGTCAACCCAGTGGGCTGCGTAGGGCCACTCTTGGAGGAGGCTGTCTCTGAGCTTCTTCCTGTACTCCCCGCTGTGGATGTCCACCGCGTACTTGGGTAGGAGCCTCCACTGGCTCTTTCCTTTTACCTTTTCTTTATCCCACTCTATGTTGCCCCAGAGCTCTTCGAGCACGCGGTTCACAGCATCCCTGTACGCTCGTAGCAGTGGTTCGAGTTGTTCTCCGCACTCATGTTTGAGTGAATAGCTTCTCAGCACGCCTGTAACCCCATATAGCATAAATCCATTTAAACCTATCTATATTGAAACTGCTGACAACGGCGCACACTAAACACGAGTGATATCACGCTCAATCTAACGGTGAACACACAAATAAGAGAAACAACCCAATAAACATAGAACTAAACTTATAAAGTAATAATATATATCCTTATATTCGTAGCCGGATTGGGTGCGGGGTTCACCTTCAGTGGGCTACGATCACCCGCCCCCAAACCGGGTTAAAGCCTCCCATCATATTTCGGTGTACTGGGTGGCTTAGGTAACTCTTAGGAGAGCCCAGGCTTAAGTCAAACCGGGTTGGACACAATATGCTTGTAGACTTAGCGATCCAAGAAATGAATGTAGAAAACACTCTGAGCCTATATATCACCGTTTGGGCTCCGTAAATACAAACACCAATCATTAAGCTCTTTATCATTTTATACTTAAGTTTTAGTACACGCTGTTCTTTGCTTAAAAACATGAAGAGAACACTTGTATAAACCGGGGTTTAGCTAAGCCAATCCACCCTCTTATATACCACTCACAAATATTGTATCCAACCCTGAAAAAGGGTGAAAAATAAATGGATAACAAAAACAAAACCATAAGGTACACAATATACGCCCTAATGGCAATACTAGTGGCAACAATGGCTCTACCACTCACAGTAACACCAGCAAACGCAGCAACAACAATAACAGTAACGGTCAACCCAACCAACTTCGCCCCAGGAACAACTGTACTGGTAAAAACAAGTGGATTCACAAGCGGCACGGCTGCGAACATATACCTCAGCTCCAACGGCTACGCAACGATTAGCTCAACAGACATACTGCTAGCATCCAATGTGCCTCTCGTAAACGGTGCTTTCAGTAATGTGAATGTGACTGTACCATCAAGCGTCATGCCAGGAACATATTACGTCAAGGTGTACAACGGCCAGCAGGTGGGTGTCAGCTCACCTCTCAGCTTATTGGCCCCACCAGCCCCAACAATAACGCTGAGCACAACATCGGCGATTCCAGGAACAACTGTAACCGTTACTGGCTCCAACTTCCCAGCGGGCGCCACTGGAATAACAATATACTTCATAGGCTCAAGCGGACCAATAACTTCGACACCGGTTACCGGTACTGTGTCGTCCACCGGAACCTTCTCTGGTTCCTTCGTTGTGCCCAGTGTTAACTCTGGGGACTACACGGTGCTCGCCGTAGCCACTTCTAATGGTGCTACTTACGGTGCTTCGGCACCCTTCCAGGTAATCTACCAGCTAGCGCCAGAGCTCACACAGTGGGACAGTAAGTTCATGCCATCTGGTAAACCGCTGTACAGTGTGCTCGCCGGTCAGGCAGGCCTCAACCTCACCTTCTTCGGAGGAGGCCTACCCTATGGTACAGTGCAGAGCGTTGTGTTCTATAATTCGGCTGGTCAGCAGGTGACCTACGGTATACTCCCACCCACAAGTGTTGGGCTCAACGGGGAGTTCGTGTCTACTCATCTTGCAGCCAACGGTCTTCCTAAGGTTAATGTGACTTTGGCGGGTGCGCTTATGCCCGGTGTGGGCTACTACGCGGTGTTCACAATCGTGGGAATCATCGGGGTAGTCCAAGTTAGGAGTGAGCCCTTCATAGCAAGTGTGCCAACCAACGGTCTCTTCAACGCGTGCATAGGTGCACCAAGCAACCCCTACACGTGCACGAGCTCCGCGAGTAGCTCGGGCTCAATCAACACACTAGTCCAGGGATACGGCTTCGGTGCGGGTGACACCGTGACTATTAGCATCGTCAACGGCGGAGTAACCCTCACATCTGCAACCACTACGGCTGATGCCAACGGTGCAATATATGTAGCCGTCAGCAGTGGTACGACAACGTTCCCGGAGCAGACAGCCAACGTCGTGGTTATCGACCACCTCGCTAGCGGGCAGGTTCAGAAAACGGTGGGCACCTATAGCCTGGTACCACAGTTCACAGTAACGGATACAACCACTGGTGCAGCCTATGGAGCCGTGGGTGACACCCTAACACTTACGGGTCTGAGCTTCCCAGCTCCATTCGAGGCCTCGAGTATCACATTCACATCCATGTCCAACGGGTACAACGTCACCAACACTACAGATTCGAGTGGACACAGCCTCACCATTTACTTTAGTGCTTCGGACGGTAACTTCCCAGCCCTGTCAAATGGCACGTCAACCACGCTTAACGTGCTTCTACCCGAGCTTCCAGGTGGGAACACCACGGTCACACTCACGGGTGCAACCACAGCTGGAGCACCTGTGAGCTTCACAGCATACTTCTGGGTGAACACCGAGCTTAGCGCCGCATACTACGTCAACATACCCAAAAACTCTTGGGCGAGCTTCTCAACACCCCAGAACCTGTTCTCGGGTGACATAATAGACATACAGGCAACAGGCTACCCAGTGAGCGCCCAGGCGAGTGTGAGCTTCACAGCTAAGACGCTCACCGCGACGGGAATGAACATCATGGGCTCAACCGCGGCCCCCAACGGCTCCCTAGAGTTGGTGCTCTACGTACCAAGCCTCCCAGCCTCAACTCAATCAGGCTTCGGACCATACACCATAGTACTCAACGGCGCAAGTAGCAACGGCATGCTCGGACAACAGCTTCCAACAACATTCCAAGTCAACGTGTTCCTACCAGGGCAATACTCATCATTCCCAGCACACGTCTACGTGAACCCATCCATGATAACGCCCGAATCAGCCTTAGGCACTAGTAAGCCAGGTGTGTTCCCGACCACCTACACTGTGGGCAGCCCACTCAACATTGTGGGTGTGGGATTCACGGGCTCAGCCAAAGAGTACGTGTACATCTCAGCCACAGTATCCGGGTCGACCACATATCACTTGATTAACACTGTGAACACATCGATCTACGGCACATTCAACTTCACAGTTAACCTACCAAACGAGTCAAGCTACACCATACCCAGTGGATCCAAGACTTACAAATCTGTGACATACTCTGTGGCTGTCTACCAGTATAATCCGTCGGCTATAGTACAGTCGCCGAACACTTCGACTAACACTAACTCGCAGGCTGTACCCTTCAATGTGACGCCATCCATAATGCTCTTACCTGACAGCGGTACACCCAATACCACGGTCACCGTGGTTGGTACGGGTTGGGCTAGCGGTGAGAGTGTTGCAATATACATGCAGACCTACACAATCGTTCCGCCTGGAGCAGCTTTAGTTAACTCCAACGGGTTCTTCACAACCACCTTCAATGTCCCAGCCTTCTCTCCAGGACCAGTAACCGTGGTCGCCAAAGGCTCAAGCAATGTGACCAAGGCCACAGCACCATTCTTTGTTAAGAGCACAACGCCTCCGGCACATCCGCAGCTAGCACTCAGCGCGCCCTCCCCAGCCACGGTGAACACGACCGAAGAGATAACTCTAACCGTGACGCTGAACGGGCAGCCTCTAAGTGTACCTCTGAGCAATATAACGGGCACGGTGGTTAACCCCGACGGTGTGAGCCAGTCGATAAGCTTCCTCAGCGTCGGCGCGGGTGTGTACCAAGCGCCATACCTTGTACCGAACATAACGGGCACATACGTTGTGACCGCTACGGTAACCTACGGTGGCCAAACCTACAGCGTCACAACGGAGTTCAACGCTGTCGCGAAGGTCACGATTCCAGCGCATCCGCAGCTAGCACTCAGCGCGCCCTCCCCAGCCACGGTGAACACGACCGAAGAGATAACTCTAACCGTGACGCTGAACGGGCAGCCTCTAAGTGTACCTCTGAGCAATATAACGGGCACGGTGGTTAACCCCGACGGTGTGAGCCAGTCGATAAGCTTCCTCAGCGTCGGCGCGGGTGTGTACCAAGCGCCATACCTTGTACCGAACATAACGGGCACATACGTTGTGACCGCTACGGTAACCTACGGTGGCCAAACCTACAGCGTCACAACGGAGTTCAACGCTGTCGCGAAGGTCACGATTCCACCGCCTCCACCAAGCACAGCGCTGTCGAGCACGCTCTCATCCATCATATCCGCCGAGCAGGGTCTCGCGAGCAGCCTGAGCACGCTTCAGGGTGACCTCTCGACGCTTAGCAGCCAGGTGCAGAGCGCTCTATCGGCGGTTGGCAGCAGCATCTCAGCGCTCTACGGTTCGATCAGCGCTTTGAACAGTAGGCTTGGTAGCACTGAGGCCTACAGTCTGGGTGCACTCGTGATAGCCTTCATAGCGCTCATCGTCATAATCTACGGCGTCTTCGTAAGGAGAATGCCTTAGGTTTGACGGTGGGCCTCTGAGGGCTCCTAACCCCAACCTTTTTTTCCAGGTAATATATCTCTGTTTTCGCATGATGTATTAGCCGTATTTTGTTGCTCAATCTGCCTCGTCCTACAATCTGCAGGGATCGCCTCCCTTCGTGGAGCGTCCCATGCGGGGCTTCTTTGTCTGCCTGCTAACTAGGGTTTCAAGCCGCGAATAAATGTGCGCACAAACAAGATAAATCCGACTCTTAGCCTCCCCTCTTCTTCTTGATTACCTTCTTGAACGTCTGTGGGCTCTTACACCCGATTCCGAGTCGGTTGCGTTCTTCTCGATTACCATCAAAAGATACACAATAGTGAGTCGCCTTCTTCGCAAGAGAGCGGAAATCCTAGTGCTTCCCGTTGACGAGTCTACGTTATTAAGCCCCAATCTTAACTGGTCGCTTCGCGGAGAAGCCCACCAAGGGGGTTCTGTTTAGGGCTTCACTCTACGTACCCAGGTATAGGCAGCTATGAGTCCGTGTCCAGTTGTAAGCAAACTCTAGCTCGAGCTTCAACGCGTCGTATGAACACGCGAGTTCATCGAGCCCCTCTCCTTCAGCTACGCTCCTTCCCGCAGCCAGGGGCGAACCCACCCACACGTCGTGATTCACTGGACACCATACATCGTCAGGCTTACGCGCATACCCGACTCCCACCCGCCCACCACGCACCATGTTCGAATCTCTGTTATCACAGAGCAAAAAATCTGAAGCGTGATGAGACTTCAAAGCTTTCCCAAAAACTATATCCACTTATCTGGACCCACCTATTCTAAAGCTGCTCACCATAGCGCTCCCTTACTACTAAGAGAAGCATGGGAGGAGGTAATACTGTATTACGCCATCTTAGTTCTCATGATCAATGGATGGGGAGATCAGTCGGGAGGAGTAGGTATGATGGTTGAGAAAGAGAATGTAAAAGATCATTCTCTCTCCCCGATTATGGTGTAATTTACATTGCCTATATTGACGTGGGTGGCCTAAGGGGAACTGTTAGAGTAGATCATAAAGAAACTTGGTGGAGGATAAGATCTGGGGTCGCTCATGGGGATGTGGGGCCGGCGAGATTTGAACTCGCGATCGCCACCGCCCCAGGGTGGTATCCTAGTCCATGCTAGACGACGGCCCCGTATTGAACCCTGATTCTCTGACTGCGAATATAAGCGCTTTGCCCATTTCGCGATGGTGTCCGGATAACGCTTCTCCACGCCTGGATACAGAGGTCACCCCGCTCTAATCTGGACACTATCCATTTCGCGAGATCCTGTCTGGATAAGGTATGCTTCAAAGACCACTGCGAGGGTGTTGAAAACCCAGCTAGAAACCGCGTGCAAACCCTATAACACGCCTGTCTGGATAAGAAGCAGATGCTTCCTGTAAAACTCGTCGACAGCTCTAAGATATTCTGGGTGAGTGAATTCCCCAGTCGCTTCGTACCTATCCGGATAAGGGTTGATACGGGTCGCTCAAACTGGTGTACCAGTGCATGAATACTTCTAGGAAGTCTGGGATGGATGCCAAGAGTGTTTTCTCTGGGATTTATGTTGTTGTAGTACACCCTGGTCCCATTCTTGAGGTACCCGAGGAAGCGCTCAGCCAACAGTTGAGAGTAGACCGAAGGTGTGGTGCACATTGTTTGGAAGCGGCCCCCACTCCTTAACCTAGTCGTGATACCCAGGTACTTGGCGGGTAAGGGTCGGGTGGCTGCCATCGGAGACACCTTCTTCTCATCCTCCTCGGAACCTAGGGGCACTTCTCACCTTCCTAGTCGACGAGTTAGGCCTCGAACCATACACACTGCCTCGTCTCCCCGCGCGCTCTTAGCAACCCAGATATAGGTGGGTCGACCGCTATACTTGGAGACCCTCTAGTCGACTGCGATGTACGGTGTACCCAGTTGGCTCCCCCAAATTCTAGTTTTGCTCCAAAAAACCCTTCGACCCCCACTCCTTCGGATACGCTATACTGGGGCTGGCTCTCTGGTCAGAGGGTAGCTTGAGGAGCTGCGAGGTCTTTCTTTGCGTAGGCTCAGGCCAAAGGCTTTGAGTAAAACAGACACAACCTTGAGCTAGGAGAGCATCTCCTTGTCCCCGCAAAACGTTTAGATTCTTGAAGAAGCTGGGTGTATCACTTGGATGGCGGATTTTATGGATCATTATAGATTCGCCTCGTGGCCCCCACTGGGCTAAGCCCTGTCCTGACAGTATTCGCTCAAATATCCAGTGACGTTTGTGGGGGGGAGGTGCTAATCCACGCTCCGCCCCGCCCTCTTGGGTGTGCCCATTTAATCTCCGGTTTTTGTTGACCGTATGAGTCATACGGTTTGGGTTTCACTCTACGTAGGCATATGTAGGTACATATCATTGTACCTACATATGCATAGTGGAGCTTGGGCTTCAGTGCATCATTTAGGGACCTCACGGGTTCATTGGCCCCACTCCGCTTCGCCCCTGTCAGGACGCACCCACCCACCACTCCCGGTGGGGAGCGCCCTCCATCCTCAGTCAGCCTCACCCTCCTCCCCCCTATGTGTGCATGTACCCCTCCCTCAGCCAGCGGAGGTCTTGGGTCTCTACTACCACTTACCCTACTGCCCATGCACAACCGGATCATTCAAATCCGGAAATCCATATAAACCTATCTATTCTGGAACTGCTGACTACGGCGAAGTGCTCATCACCTGTCGGTTGAATTCATGCCTTTTGTTTGTGTTTGGATACTGAGTGGATAAGCCTCGCCTTTTTGGGTGGGTTGAGGCTAAAAACCGCGGCGTGCAACCTTCTCAATGTCTCTTCTCTAATATGTTGGTATTTTTATCATATATATTAGTTTTCGGTATATTTCCTTGTGTTGTACGTTCAAAGGCTATTTGGTGCATCTCTTAGGCTAATCGAAACCCATATATAAGTCGTTTGGAATAAAAATAGGAGGTAAATGTCGTATAGTTTTGGTCTGGTTGTGAAGAGTTTAGCTGTTCTGTTGCTCTTAGTGGGTCTCGCGGTGTCCCCTGTAGCCTATGTTTCCGCACAGTCGCCGCCGATTCCGCCGTTCTCTATTTATGGTGTTCCTCAGCCTCCGAGTAATGTGCCTCTGCTCAACAACACCGGTCAGCTTTGGGGCCCCTATGAGGGGGTGACATACATGACTTGGTTCACTTCTAGTGAGGCTGTTATTGAAGCGCTTGTTAACGGCTATATACAGTATGATGCGGCCGGCGTGTCTAGTGCCCAAGAATATAACCAGCTTCTACCCTACGCACAACAGCACGAGATCTCGTTGAACTCGACTATTACCGATGGTTTCGGATATATTGGGTTCAACGTTCACGCGTACCCGGGTGACAACATATATTTCAGGTGGGCCATCCAACACATGCTGAACTATCAGGCTCTGTCCTCCGTTCTGGATAACGGTATTCTGGGGGTTGCATCACCCTACTGGTTCCAGCCCGGCGCGTTCCAGTCGCAGTACTTTACTACGGCAGAGCAGCAGGCCTACCAGGAATACGGGGCCTATAATCTGAGCGCCGCTATTCAGGACTTGGAGCTCGCTGGCTTCGTCGACCACCCAGCCCAGGGCTACTGGAGTTATCCCAATGGGACAAGCGAAGCATCCGATCCTCTCTCAATATACTACTCGACGGGTACAGGCCAGTCCCTCGAGATTAAGATGCTCTCGGTGCTCACCTCAGCCGCTGCGCAGATCAACTTTACAATAACGCTTTCAGGTGTATCCTTCGACACTCTCGCCTACACCCTGCTTCCAGCCGACGACTTCGAAATGCTCACCTTGGGCTGGGCTCTGGGCTCTCCCCCCAACCCCTCGGTTTACTGGTATATTCTTGGCCCATCCGCCCTGAATGAATACTTTAATGGCAACATAAGTGACCCGCATGGTTGGGCTCTCCTCAACAAACTGATCTATGACGCGCCAACTCAGCAGGTGGCTGTCCAGATAGTCGATCAGTTAGGCGCCTACCTGCACTATTGGGCGCCCTACGTGATCCTTAGTTGGGGGACGGCGCTTACGCCTGTAAACATCGCTGGCTGGCATGGGAACATCTTTGAAACCGTGTACGGCAACCTATATCCAGCAAACATTCATCCGGTTGGCAAAGACTTCGGCTCAATATATAGGTATGGCCAGCCCGACCCCGTTAAGGATGTGAACCCCTACACAGCGGAGGATCTCTACAGCTTCGAGTTCTTGGGGACAATGTACGCCACGCCCCTCCAGATCGCCTACAACAACCCCTACGGCTACGCCCCATTCGCGGCGATGAACTACACTGTTAGCTCGTCGGCGGGTGTGATGCCCAACGGCTACCCGTATAATGGAACCGTTATAACCTTTAACTTCCTGCCTGGAATGGTTTGGCAGGACGGCGCACCGTTCACAGCAATAGACCTCAACTTCAGTATTTGGTACTATGACCTAGGCGGCTTCTCATCTAACCCATACAACCCGTCGCAGGGAACAGTCACCTACGCGCCTGGCATCGTGTTCAACTACACCGCTGTGGCGAGTAATCCCTCGTTCGACTTCTTCGGAGGCGCACCTGGGCTTGTCGGCACCTATGTTCCCCCCAACGACCCATACCAGATCACCATCTACTTTAACACCACATCTATATTCAACCTCAACAATGTGTATGGCATACCCATACTACCCGAGCACACACTATGGAACGTGTCCCAAACCGAGTTCGCCACTGAGCCGCCCTCAGCATATCTGAAGCAGGAGGTCTGGAGCGGACCCTACATGTTTGGCGCCTGGAGCCCGACTTCCAACTACGCTGAGTCATACTACTTCCCATCATACTTCCTCGCGAACCCATATGTCAACCAAGTCAACGCGACCCAGGGTTCAACCGCCATGTTCACCGTGAACGTCACGGTGGCTAACCCATCTCAGCTTTCCTCGACCTCGAGTGGGTACTTCGACTCCTTTGAGCCCGTGAGTGGGGGTACAGGTGTAGCCTACCTGATGAACATGCAGACCGAGCAAGTTATATCCACGTACACCATGAGTCAGACTGGACCCGGTCTCTACACTGCGAGTATACCCACCTCAAGCCTGTCACCGGGAACCTACCTGCTCGTAGGCCAAGTTAACTGGACGGGTCCATCCTACTACTACTATACTGGTAGCGGTCCAACGATGCATGACACCTACAGCTACCATGAATACGCTGTGCTGAACGTGCTCCCCCAGGCTACTACACCAACTACACCAACTACACCAACTACACCAACTACACCAACTACACCAACTACACCAACTACACCAACTACACCAACTACACCAACTACACCCCCGTCTACGACCACTGTTACCTCCTCCTTCAACGCCGCGCTCGTTGTTGTGGCAGTGATCGTGGTTGTGGCCGTGATAGCCGTGGTTGTGGGAGTGTTGCGTGGATCTAGAAGGCCCAGTGCCTAAGCTGTCTGACGCAAGCCTAATAAACCAGTTTTCCCCCTTTTTCTTTGATGCCTCCTTGGAGATTCATAATTGACCGCGTGGTTAACAGGTTTATAACCCTCCTCGTGTTAACGATTTTCTCGTTCTTCGTCTTCGAGGTCATCCCCCAAGCGATAGGTATGAAAGTGGCGTACATCTTCGCGGGTGTGGCTCCGGGTAGTACGAGGAGTGCTGGCTCGGCTAGCGCGCTCATAGCGGCGGCCACCAGAACATATGATTTGAACGGGCCAATACCTGCGAGGCTTTTGAAGTTCATAGTTAACATGTTCACAGGTAATTATGGCGTGAGTGTGTTCTTCCAGAAGCCTGTGCTGCAGGTTGTGCTCCAATATCTCCCCAACACACTAATACTTGCAACCTCCTCTTTGGCGCTCACGAGTGTTCTGAGCATTATAACTGGGGTTGTCGCCGCAAAATCCTTTCTGCGAAGCAGGAGGAAGTTGGGTGACAAGTCCGTGTCTATCGCCTCCATTGGGCTATACTTTGTGCCCGCTCTGTGGATATCCATCATATTTTATATCTACTTCGCTGACCAGCTTGGATTGTTCCCCATAAACTTGGCTCAGGCGCTCACTGGTCTTGGCTCACATAACTATACTGGTATAATGTACTATTTGAGGTACGCGTGGGCGGCCGTTCTCCCCGTGGCCGTGCTAACTATCACCGGCTTCGGTCACAGGCAGCAGCTCCTCAGGAACAATATTATCGAGGAGTACACATCCTCCAGCCATGTGGAGTACGCCAGGGCGCGGGGGCTCGATGACCGCACAATATTCTATAAGCACGCTTTCCGTAACGCTATTCTCCCTTGGATCACCGTCGTGGGACTCGACGTTGCATTCCTAATCTACGGGATATTCTTTGTTGAGTACGTTTTCCAGTTTCAGGGCATAGGTTATGCCTCCACTCTGGCGGCGCAGAACTTGGACATGCCATTCCTTATAGCTACTACATTCATGTTCGGTGTGTACACGCTGATTGTGCTGTTTATCCTCGACTTCGTGCTCGCTAAGCTTGACCCCAGGATAAGGCTCGGCGAGTAGCTGGGGGGGTAGTTGTGGAGAGATTGATCCTAAGGGTGTTAAGGCGCAGGAATGCACAGATAGGTCTGGCCATTGTGATGGTTTTTGTGCTCATAGGTGCACTCGGACCTTACATATCTGCCTACTCGAACCCCTACTCGCCTTCGCAGTTCTACGCGGCCGGTCCCGACGCTCTCCCCTCATGGATGAGCGTTTTTCCGGGCTACTCTCATCTGAACCCCAATATTATTCTACCCTCCTCTCAAGTGTTTCAGACCTTCAAGACGCCCGAGGCTCTGGGATACTGGAAGGTGGGTGTGGATCCGTCTTCACGTGTTTCGTTGAGTGTCGGCTACGCTCGTGGCGTGGGCCCAGCGGACGTTGCGGCTGAAGCTACGGGTGCCTACCTCCTTACGAATACAGGTAATGGTAGCGAAGTGCTTAGTGTGAGCGGCAACTCAACTAATCCTGTGTACGTGTATTTGACGCACACCTTTTACTATGGCTACTCTCCTCCCCCACTGTTTTACTCTCAGGTGGCAGTGAAGCCTGTGCTGCCCCCCGGTGTTGGATTCGCTGTGATGCTCTTGGTGAACACAAGTAAGGGCGTGTATTACACTTCGCTCGCGGCCAACGCCGCCGGGGAGACGGCGCTTGAATCCCTTCCCTCCGCCGGATCGTCGTACGCCGCGTATTTTGCGTCAACCTTTTCGCAGCCGCTGGTTAACGACTCGTGGAACTTGGTTTCGGGTGTGACTAACTCCGCTAACGACATGCCGCTAGCCTTCTTCAACAGGAGTGTGCCCATAACCACTGTGCCCCAGACGATTTTCAGCCAGAAGGGTTACTACAGTGTGGGCGAGCTGCTCGTGTTTTTCCCCAACGGTGATTTCCACGCCAGTTTGTATCAATCCGACTTTAAGTTCCAGATATTCGGGCGTGTGTACGGGGTGCTTGGCACGGACGCTGATGGAGGCGACGTGTGGTCGGAATTTGTTTCGGGGACGCGCACAGCCCTCGCCATAGGGTTTGGCTCAGCGGCTATAGCTTTGGGTGTGGGTGTAATCCTCGGGCTGATAGCCGGCTTCTTCGCGGGGCTAGTGGACAGTGTGCTCGTGTTTGCCTTCGACTTCCTGCTTCTGTTACCCGGACTCATACTCCTCATAGATTTGGATACTGTGTTTACGGTGGCTCATGTTGTGACCAGCAAGGCTCTGCTCATAATACTTCTCCTCGGCTTCTTGGGGTGGGCTGTACCGGGTAGGACTGTTCGCTCCCAGGTTCTGAGCCTTCGGAGGCGCACCTACGTTGAGGCCGCTAAGACCATGGGTGGAGGGAACTTCTATATTCTTAGAAACCACGTGCTGAAGCACACAACGGGTACAATTGTTGCCTTAATAACATATCTGGTTCCCGGCTTAGTGGTGGCTGATACTGGTCTTGACTTCTTAGGTCTCGGTATTGACAGGTACCCAACTTGGGGTAATATTCTCGCAAAACTAATCAACGAAGTGACACCCTCGAATGGCTACCTCTGGTGGATAACTATGCCCATAGGCCTCTCCATAATCCTTATTTCCATAGCCTTTTATCTTATTGGAACGGCTATACAGGAGGAGTATTCTAGGCTGGGTTAGCCGGTTTGGTGGGTGTTTGGTTTGTCTTCGAGTAGGGTGCTTGAGGTTAGGGGCCTCACGGTTGAGTTTGAGACTGCTAGGGGGCCGTTGAGGGCGGTTAATAACGTGAGCTTTTGGCTCGGGGACGGTGAGTCGCTCGGCCTCGTAGGTGAGTCGGGTAGCGGTAAGACCACTCTTGCAACCTCGATTCTCAGGCTTCTCGCGCCCAATGCGCGTGTGGTATCAGGTGAGGTGATCGTCGACGGGATGGATGTGCTCAGGATGTCTGAGGCCGAGCTCAACTCGAAGCTTCGCTGGAGGGTGATCTCTTATGTACCTCAGGCATCGCAGAATGCGCTGGACCCACTGTATAAGGTTGGCGACCAGTTCGTTGAGACGGTTAGGGCACACACCAATATGGGTGTAGCCGAGATACTTGAGAGGGCTGGGGAGCTGCTCGAGCAGGTGAACGTGGAGCGCTCAAAGCTCAACTCCTATCCCTGGCAGCTCTCCGGTGGCCAGAAGCAACGTATCATGATTGCGTTGGCGCTCATCTTGAAGCCCAAGATCATCATCTTGGACGAACCCACGACCGCGCTGGACACGATCGTGCAGGCGCAGATAATAGAGCTATTCAGGAAGCTCAAGGAGTATGAAAGACTTTCCACAATATTTATCTCTCACGATGTCTCGGTGATCGCGAATGTGTCCAACAAGGTTGGTGTCATGTACGCTGGTAGGCTCATGGAGTTAGGAACCTCATCCGAGATCTTTCACAGGCCTCTTCACCCCTATACCTTGGGATTGCTTCGCTCAGTGCCCGATATGCGCAAAAACACCCCGAATGAGTTCATACCCGGAACACCCCCAGACCTCGTGAACCCCCCCAGCGGTTGCCCCTTTAACCCGCGCTGCCCGCTCGCACAGGACATATGTAGGCGGGAGATGCCCAAGTTCGAAGACTACGGGGGCGAGCACTATGCGGCATGCTGGATGGTGCCAGCAACGGTTGCCTATTCCAGCGGTAGGTAGGTGTGTGAACCATGGAGGAATTGGTTTCCCAGAAACGCTCTGAGACCGAGCTCTTCAGGACTGAAAACCTCGTTGTCTACTTTAAGGTCAGGGGTGGCTCGAAGCTCTTCGTCCACGCTGTGGATGGTGTCGACTTTACCGCGAAGCCAAGGAGATCCACAGGCATAGTGGGTGAGTCGGGTAGCGGTAAGACCACGCTCGCCAAGGCGCTTCTAGGAGTTGTTAAGCCCACGTCGGGTAAGGTGCTGTTTGAAGGTAGGGATATCAACGCTTTGAAGGGCGATGCGCTTAGGGATTTTAGGAGACGTGTGCAGATGGTCTACCAGGACCCATTCGACGCCATCGATCCCCTTTACAGCGTGTATGACGCTGTGGCTGAGGGCCTCAGGATACTCCGGCTGTACTCCTCTAAAGAGGAGTTGGATGAGCGGGTGGCAAGGGCTCTCGAAGCTGTCAAGCTCACCCCGTGGAGTGAGTATGCATATAGGCGGATCACTGCGCTTTCAGGTGGCCAGAGGCAGCGTGTAGCGGTAGCCCGCACCTTAGCGATGGATCCCGAAGTGTTCATTCTCGATGAGCCGGTCTCCATGCTTGATGCTTCGGTTAAAGGAGAGATAATCAAGCTCATGGATAACCTGAAGCCCAACGGAAAATCATTCATTATGATTTCACACGATATCGCAACAGTGCGTTTCTTCACAGATGAGCTGGCGGTGATGTATCTTGGTAAGATTGTGGAGTCAGGTCCCTCGGGTGAAGTTGTTTCAGAGCCCTTGCATCCATACACCCAGGCTCTGATAGCCGCTGTGCCAGTACCCGACCCATCTGTTAGTGTGCGCAGCTTGGCTAAAGGTGAGATACCAAGCGCGGTAGCACCCCCCTCTGGCTGCAGGTTTCATCCGAGGTGCCCGCTTGCTCAGGAGATATGCTCGGCGCGGGAGCCAGAGTTGAGAGAGGTGAGGCCGGGGAGGTTTGTGGCTTGCCACTTCGCCTCCTGATAGCGGTCACACTACTCGTGATCACGGCGTCATCCAGCGTCTTGGTGTGGGGGGCTACCGGCGTGGTGGGTGTTTTCAGCGCAAGCGTAGAGGAGAGGCTGCCGTGGTTCGCCTCCCCTGGGCTCACGCTGGGCTACAGGGTGACCGGGGTGTATCCGTTTGGGTTACAGAACGTCACCTATAACGGCGTGGGTGAAGTTAAGGTGTTGAGTGTGGCGCCCAACTGGTCACTTGAACTCAACACCACGGAGAATGTGAGTGCACCAGAGCTCCCCCCTAAAGGAATCGCGTATGATGACCCTTTCTTCCCCTCACTCCTACCGATTCTGCCAAGCTTCCTCGTTATCCCCAACAACTATAGTGTACTCTCCGAGGGCTACGCGCTCTTCTTCCACTATGACGGTAACGCTACGTATGACTTGGGTGGGGTGGATGTTGCCGCTTACAGGTACACTGTTTTGGAGAATGTTTATGGTGGTCAGGGGGTTTCCCCCGTAGTAAAGTATTTTTGGGTTGACGCATCAAACGGAGTGATACTCAACTTCACACTCGCCAACCCATCGCTTCACGCCTTGAGTACAAGTCTTCTCGTCAACTTCAGTTCGCCCGACGTGCCTGCGGACTCGTTGAACTTCAGCGCACCGCTCTACGCGGAGCCCGGAAACTATGTGAGCTACGTTTCCCGGGGCTATTATAACGCAACCATAAGCTACCGAACCGTTTTCTCCGAGCCCGACGGTGAGTTCATGTTTGAGCGCAGCGTCGTTGAAGGTGGGGTGCAGCAGAGTCCAGAGTTCTTTTTGGATAACTATACTGCACCATCATTCTATCCAGCCTCGCCCCGCTTGGGCTCCACGGTCGACTTCGGGGTATCACAGGGTGAGCCGTTGGTTGTCGGCCTTGACGCGCTCGGCAACGCCACCGTTAACACCCCAGCGGGAAGCTTTGATACGATTGCATACGCGAATAGGAGTGTGGGCTTCGAGGCTTACATTTCCCCGAGAACGGGCGTGGCGGTGTACATGGAGCTCCCAGGTGGATTCTTGGAGCTCGAGTCATCCAACTTTGTGTTTCCCTCAACGCTAGGCATACCCCTATACGTGTATCCGGCTGTTCTCATCATTCTGGGCGTCGCCGCATGGTTGATTCTGAGGAGGATACGCCTTTCTTCGAGGAGGGTGGGCAGTGGGTCTAGGGGCAAGCCCGCGCGTATCCGGACAAAGAGTAGCCCATCACGGCTGGCCTTCGATGCTGGGGGCGTGGTCCCACAAGGGAACTATGGCTGTGTCTGTGATTGATGAATAAATGGTGTTGGGGTTACCCGTGTTTTTCTGGTTGGGGTAGCTCGTTGAATATGTGTTTTATGTCGATTGTTATCTCTATTAGCTCCTCGTAGAACTTCCTTATCTCTTCATCGCTTTGGTCCTCCATCATGTAGGCTATGATATAGGGCATGCTTAAGAGGTAGTCCTTTGGTTCCACGCCGCTCTGCTTTAGGGCTTCGAGCACCCTTGCAACCATCTTGGTCCACCTGTGCCTGTCACCCTTGTCCTGGCTTGGTGTTTTGGAGTCGCTCATGTTTTTGTTTCCCAATTAGATTGATGCGTCAGAGTCAAATAAACACTTGGTGTTTGAGACATGCTCACAGGCTTATTCCGAAGCCGCTTAGGAATGCCTCGGCTCTCTTGAGCTCCTTCAGGAATTTTCTACCCTCTGGTGTCAGCGTGTACGCTCTGCTCTCCCCCCGGGTGACTTGGGCTATGAGACCCCTCTGCTCTAAGTCGCCGACGTAGGATGTGAGTCTGTCGTGTGATAGGTTTGCCTTGTATAGGATGTGTGTGGGTATGGCTTCCCCCTCTTCTTCGATAACCCTGAGTATATCCAAGTATATTCTGAGCTTGCTTCTTACACCCTCAGGCTTGCCCACTTCTACCACTCCTCAAAAGAAATACTAGGAGAACTAGGAAGCCCAGGAAGCGTGTGAGCTCCCCGATTTCGAAGCTGGGTGTTGATAACACGATCACCCCGCCGAGCGAGATGGCTTGGCCGAGCATTATGAGCAGGAAGCCTGTTAGAACCATTCCTGCCAACCTGTTCTTGCTCGTGGTGTACACAAGTGTGGCTTGGTAGACCACTACTGCGAGTATGATTACTGAGAGCAGCTCGGCGGTGACGCTCAGCCTATAGGGGAGCAGGAGCACCGCGGGTCTCTTCACACCTACTAGGAGCAGGGATGCGGCCGTTGGGCTGAGTGTGGCCCTCCTGTATGCTTCATACGCGTAGCCCATGGCTATCACAAGGTAGGCGGCAACCTGCATCACTAGGTACACGGCTGAGGCTTCCACGAAGATTCTCAGCTGACGTGTGTAAACCGCTGAGAATAGGTGAATGGAGGCCTCGCTCAGTAGGCCGAGGCCGAGTAACATGAAGCCGAAGCTCAAAAAGAGTAGTGGTGTGCTTCGAAGAAGCCTGTTGTATCGGTAGGCGTAGTAGCTCACAAGGAGCGCCACGAAGCCGCTCACAAAGTCGAGCAGTGTGCCCACTAGGAACAGGTGGTAACTCAATATGTAACCCTCTGCTGCACTGGGTGGTTCACCCAAGAGTCGAGTGGAGGCCGGCTTAAAAGCCTTGTGAACCCAGAGTACAGACTACGCATTCAAGCTGGTTAAATACCTTGAAGGGATAGAGTTGTCGAGTAAAAATGTTGTCTAAACTCGTCCTACTGGGATTGGTCTTAGCTGTAGGGGTTGGGCTGACGGTAGCAGCCTGG
>Ga0208549_100434_pt1 | contig 18181 bp, 20 predicted proteins | sample BED_host_MetaG_FD_187135 | JGI IMG/M metagenome (GOLD analysis project Ga0208549, IMG submission 187135) | Hot spring microbial mat communities from Yellowstone National Park, Wyoming, USA - BED_host_MetaG (SPAdes) (version 2) | ecosystem: Environmental > Aquatic > Thermal springs > Hot (42-90C)... | reverse complement strand
CTTCCCTTTTTCTTCTTTAGCTTAGAGTAGAAGTTGCCAACTGTTCCGTTAGGCTCTTTCCTTATGTTTGCCCACTTAATCTAAGTATCCACCTTAAGTAACTGCTTCCTTGCTTTGTTATCGGTCCATGGTACACTTTATTTCCTGATGAGCGGGTTGATGGAGCTATTGCATATGAAACCAAATGCCCTGAGTCTGGAAACCTGTTTATGTCTCCTATTTCGCTGATTATGAAAAGCGCAGAGTAGAACGATATTCCTGGAATGCTCATCAAAAGCTTTGCATCTTCATTGTCATTTGCAATCTCCTTTATTCTATTAGATATGTCATCTATTTCCTTGTTTAACACTTTAAGGACGTTTAGGTAGCCGTTTATCTTGTAATCGTTCAGCTCCCTTAACGTTTTAATGAATTCTTTTGTGAAAGGAGTTCCATCAATTTTTATGTTGTACATCAGCAAATGAGCGTGTATTCTGTTCTTTATTATTGACCTAACTCTTACAAGGCTTGCCCTGTGCTATCTCCCTTAGCTGCATCAATTCCCTAGGAGGAATGTAGCTTTCTGCTATATATCCTCCCCTTAGCAGGTTTGCAAGCGTAAAAGAATCTACCTTATCTGTCTTTACCTTTGATTCAGCTATTGCCTTAGTCTTTAGTGGGTTTGATAAGGTAATGTTGTGCCTTTCAGATAATATCCTATATGCCCAGTACCATGTTGAAGAGCTATTGCTATATCCGATCCAAATGGTATTGAATCTGAAAAGTTCCTTAGGCTATCTGGTTCAGACTTTATTTTTACTTCATTTAGCATAGTGCCATTTTCATCCATTACAGTCGCATTTATAGTTGCCTTATGAAGATCCAATCCAACGTACATGTGTTTTATGTCAACTGATTTCCTAATATCCTTAATCCTGCGCACATATTACTAGTTCACACATCTGTTTAACGTTAATTAAAACAGCGCAAAACTTTAAAATCCATGTACAAACTAACTATGAGTATGAATAAACAGCTGTTAAACATGTTTAAGATCAACGATAGGGTCAAGACAGACCTAAACGTTGAAGGGATAGTAGTTAATTATGTAGAAATCCAGGGGAAAATATACATAAAGATTAGATGGAAAAACGGAACGTTTGGGGTTTATGGTCCAGAAGAAATTAAAAGGTACAACATAAAAAAGGTGGCGTAGCTTTAAATTTGAGCGGAAGCCCTTTTAATCTGCTTTTTGGTTATACGCCAAATTCCCCAATTCAATTTGTAATATACATGATTATAATCTGGGTCCCATATATAATACTCATCGTTTATGGTCAAAGGTTGCAAAGTTATGCTATAATTGCTGATATTAACAGGTATCTTGTTAAATTAAAATATGACGCAGATCAATCAAGGTCAAACCTGATGTCTTACCTTCAAAGAAAAGGGGTTTCTGGAGATGGCCAGAAAGTTATTGAAAGTATGATTGAAATGCAAACTATATTCCCTGTTAACTTAGATCCTGTAGGAATAGTTAAAAAAATGGAACACATATTGAGGGTGCAGGATGAAACAGTAAAATACAGGATAAAAGAAATAATGAAGAATGCCAACGAAATAGAAAAGACTGCGGTGTTAAACATGCTCGAAATAGCATCGGCTTTAGATTACGTCTACAAAGTCGTAAGACACTTTTACCTCATAGGCAAAAAATTTCCAGATAACATCTACCTTTTAGCTCAGTTACAGATGATTCTCCCAAGTATAGTCAAGCAGGCTGACGCTTATCTTTCAGCCATGAACGCTCTTGAAAAATCTCTTCCTTTAGGGGATGCTATAGGTCCTATGGTTGTGGCAGAATGGTTAAGAGATAAATCCAAGGTTTATCTGGACGAAGAAACGGTTTTTGGGGAAACAACGATAAACAACAGAAGAGTTGCCATCATAAAAGCAAAAGGGCCTATGGCTAACGTAGGCAATCCTGACAAGGCTCTGCAACTTCTTTTAGATGGTCCGTTTAAGGATGCTTCTGCAATAGTAATGATAGATGCAGCGCTGAAGCTGGAAGGAGAGCAATCAGGAGATGTTGCAATTGGTATAGGGGCTGCTATAGGAGGTATTGGAACTGAGAAGTTTAATATAGAAAAAATAGCTGCCGAAAAGAAGATACCTCTATATGCAGTTATAATAAAAGAATCCTTGTTTGAAGCTATAGCTGTAATGACCAGAGATATAGCTGAAGCTGCAAAAAAGGCGAGAGAAGCTGTTACGGACGTCATCAACAAAAACGTACCTGAAGGCGGTTCAGCAATAATAATAGGAGTTGGAAATACTTTAGGTGTTGCTCAATGATGAGACAAAAAACGCCCCAGGTAAAGTATTTTAGCATAGAGGAGTGTCCAAAATGCGGATACAAGATAAAAAGAGAGTTTAAAGAAGGCGATTATGTTTTAAAACAGTCGGGGCTTTGTCCTCGCGATAACATGCCAATGATAATCAGCATGATTTATGCCGAAGAACAAAAAACAAAGTAAGAAACTTTAAGAAGCATTAGAAACATATCCAAGATTGTTACCCCTCTTACAAAATTAAAAGTTTATAAAACAAAAAAATCAAACATTTACAAATGAAAATTGCAATATTAGGCGGAACAGGCGATCTTGGGAAAGGCCTCGCTCTAAGGCTGGCTAAAAAGAACGAAGTAGTGATTGGCTCACGCGAAAAAGAAAAAGCAGAAAAAATAGCTGAAGAATATAAAAAAGAAGCTGAGAAGTATGGTTTCAATTTTAAGTTTACTGGTCTAACGAATCAGGAAGCGGTTGAAAGTTCAGACAAAATAATTATAAGCGTTCCTCATGAAGTTCTGCCTCAGTTTTTGATCACGTTGAAGAATTACGAAGGTAAACTCTTTATATCTCCAATAGTACCCATGACAAAGACGAAATTTGGCTTTTCTTATGAACCTTTCCGAATAGGAGATAAAGAAGTTTCTGCTGCAGAACTTATAAGATCAACTCTTCAGGGAGCGAGAGTTGCATCCGCTTTTCATACTGTGCCGGCAATGAGGCTTTCTGATCTTAACGCTAAGTTAAATTATGATGTGCTTATTGCAGCTGAAGATCGAGCAACCTTTGCAGATGCGGCAGAAATAGTGTCAAGCATTGAAGGGCTCAATCCGTTTTATGCAGGCAAACTCTATGTTTCAAAGTATCTTGAGTCCTTAACGCCTCTTCTTTTAAACATAGCTTTGAACAACGGTTTGCACGCCCCAAGCTTAAAGATAGTTTAAAATGAGCATGGGCCTAGCTTTAAGACCTGAAGTCTTTAAGCCGTTAGAAACTTTAAAAATAGCTGAAAACATATTTTCTGAGTATTTTTTCATTCCAGACGTTTCAAAGGATATTGACCCGATACAGCTCTCTTTTTCTATACTATTAAAAAACAAAGAAACTCTGGCCGGGCCAGGAGTGATCAGGGTAAACGAGATGCAGCTTAACGAACTCATTAGGCAGATAAAAACAATCAATGAACTAGTAGAAAACAGATTCTTCTTAGGAGTTGGGCTTGGTTCTGTGAAGGAAGATGTTTCTCAGGCAATTTTTAGTATGAGAGAGAAAATTTTAAAAATTAAGGAAGAAACAGGCATCAAAGTTATTGTTGCAACTTTAAGGGAAGGGTTGGCAAAACGAGTTAAAGATATAAGCGATGGAATTATACTTAATTTTTCAACATTTGATCATGCAAGAAAGGTTTCGTCTGTTTTTAAAAATGAAAACAGAAAAGTTATTTCTTATTTTAAAATTTTTATTGCACAAACACAAGATGCGGCTATTCACATGGCAGTCAGCGAGTTGCAAAAATACGCAGCTTTTCCTCAGTATTATGAGCTATTTAAAAAAGAGGGTGTTATAGAAGACCTCTTAGCTTTGTATTCAAAGAGAGAGGAAGCAATCAGAAACCTTCAGGCTAAAGGTGTAATAGCTATAAATCCTTCACCTGATTTTATAAAAAATGTTTCAGACGTTTTTTATAAGAATGGTATAGATGTTCTAGCGCTTTATCCTTATTTTTCGTCAACATACACTTTTGATAAAAGATTTGCTTTTTTAAAAGAAGTATTTTCATGAAATTTCTAAAAATTAAGCTAATAAAAGGAATATGTTTAAAAACCCTAAATGTTAAATCATTTTGAACGATATTTGAAATTTCCAATATGTACTTTTGATGCAAAAGTTGGGGTATTATGTCCGAAGTGTGAGGAGAGATTAAAAAACGGAGAGATAACAGAAGCTGACGTTAAAGTATCTTTTATTCTTGCTAAACTTGCAAATCAGCTTCCAGCTCTTGATAAATTAACGCTTAAGAGAGCCTACAAAGTGGGAGATGATTATGTCCTTTTATTCAACCAAGGTGAGGCAAAGATTGTTTTGAACAATAAGCAAATAATCACAAAACTGAGGGAAGCACTTGGTAACGTTTGGGTTACAGAACAGACTTCAGATACAAGACAGTTTTTAGAAAATTTGATGTATCCAATTAGGCTTTTGACAATAAACATAGTTTGGCTTCCCGATAATTCAAGGCATATCAAGGCAGTAATAGCTGGTCAGGAAACATATAATTTGCCCATCGATTTAAATAAAGTTAAAGAAATAACAAAAATTATAACGGGGGACGAGATAGTATTTGAGTTTGAAAAAGGAAGGTTCACCAAAAAGAGTTCAGTCGCCAGAGCTAGGTAAGAACGAAGGAAGATATGTAGAGCTTCACGGATGGGTACACGAAATAAGAATCCTTGGCAAATTAACGTTTTTAGTGATTGGCGATCCTTACGGTTATTATCAGGCAGTATTAAAAGGTGAATTAGCACAAAAAGGTTCTTTAATATCAAGACAGAGCTATGTCATTTTAAGAGGAAATGTTGTTAAAAGCAGGTCAAAAATAAATCCATATGAGGTCCAGGTTGATTTCTTGGAAATCGTAAACGAGGCTGATAAGGTTCTTCCTTTAGATCCAGCGTCAAAAGTGCAAAGCGAACTTATGACGAGGGTAAACAACAGGCCCCTCGACCTCAGAGATTCTGAAGAAAGAAAGATATTTTTGATGCGCGCCGATGTTTTACATATAATAAGGGATTTTTTAACTCAAAATGGATTTGTTGAGGTAGATACGCCAAAAATAATTGCAACGGCATCAGAGGGGGGAGCAGAACTTTTTAAGGTTGATTATTTTGGAAGGCCAGCGTACCTAGCTCAGAGCCCGCAGCTATATAAAGAAGAGCTAGTTTTAGCTCTTGGTAAAGTTTTTGAAATTGCTCATTATTTTAGAGCAGAAAAATCAAACACCGTAAAACACCTCAATGAATTCACAAGCGTTGATATAGAAGCGGCTATGATGGAAAAGTTTGACGTTATGAAAATTCTTGAAGAACTCATAAAGCACGTTCACACCTCATTAAGAGCTAGAGGTTATCAGGTCAATGAAATTAAAGACAATTTTCCGATATATACATACGAACAGGTATGCGATAGTACAGGGGTAAAATTTGGTGAAGATCTAACAACTGACGTATTGAACGAATTTGGCAAAGATAAAGAATTTTACTTCATCATAGATTGGCCTCTTTCTTTAAAGCCATTTTATACAATGCCAAAGGGAGAAAAATTAAGTGAATCGTTCGATTTAATGTATAAGGGTCTCGAACTGGCATCTGGCGGGCAAAGAATACATAAACATGATCTTTTGGTCGAGAGATTAAAGGCTAACAACCTAAATCCGGAAAGTTTTTCAGAGCACCTGAAAGTTTACAGATGGGGAATGCCTGTCCACTCGGGATGGGGATTGGGTTTCGACAGGCTCATGATGGTATTAACTGGAAGAAACAACATACGGGAAGTTGTTCTTTATCCCCGGGATTCAAAACATTTAGCTCCTTGATTTTTTAATCTTTAAAAACGCTAAAGATCTTTTTCTTTCAGTTTCCATTAGAGAATAATAAAACATTTCATCGTCCTGTATTGCAGCCAGCTCCTCTCTCATATTTTTAGGTATATCAAAACAGAGAGTTATAGCTCCGCGTCTTCCGTATTTTTTTAAAAACTCCATAACTTTTTTTGCTTCTTCAGAATATTTTTTATTTCTCAAGATATTCTCCCTTACAAAATCTTCACCTTCATCTAAAAGCGTTATTTCGGTAGATCCACACTGTTCGCACCTTGGAGGATCACCAAGATAATAAGGTTGGATGGTGTAAACAGCACCGCATGAGAAGCAGTAAGCTGTTTTTATGCATCCAAGGCTTCGCGCTTTTCCTCCTTCAATTATAAGCCTTTTAAGCCTGGAGGGATCTATTACTTCACCTTGTCTCGCCATTTCCTCTATTCCTATAAGAGCTATAGGTGAAGGTTCATCTAGCTCGCCAAAGTTAATCAACGCTTTTTTTCCAGTTAATAAATCGTTAATCAACTCATGTACAGCTTTCCAGTCAAGATCCTGTTCAAGCATAGTTCTCATGGCTTCTTCATATACAGGCGTCCCTTTGAGAGTTTCCGCTAAAACTTTAGCTTCAGAAAGGGTTATCATTTTTTCATGCTCAATAACGCCCATTTTTCTTGCCGCTTGAATTAACCTTCTTCTAAAAATTCCTGTGTTTTCGCAAGACCTTTTAGCCAAATCCTCTAAATCATAATTAGCTAGGTTTTTGAAAATTTTTTCAAGTATTCCTGAATCTATGCCAGTAACTTCAAATATTATTCTGTAAGGATCGTTCTTTACTTTAACGGGCCTTGTAGTTTCTTCACTTATAAGATGAGCAAGCATTCTTGCGAGGGTTCTGTTTCCCAGCAGCCCTATGTGTGTATGGATTATCAGGTATGGGCTGTGCGATTCTAAAGTTATTATACGGTCAGAAGGAACTTCTAAACCTCTTTTGACTTGCAGTGCTATCTCAATAAGGACGTTTTCAGCAGATTCGTCGTCTAACGGGAAATGTTCTTTTAGAAACTCTTTCGCCTTTTCTACATTTCCTTTCTTTATAAAATCAGCCAATATTCCCCTTATTTTCCCCACTTCCTGAGCTACTTCTTTTATTACTGGTATTTCTTCACCTATCCAGCTAGGTATAGCTCCTAAAGGATCTTTAGCAGCTTTGGCATACACTCTGTTTTTAACGACGTTGGTTATAACCCAGGCATTACCGGCAAGAATGAATTTTGTTCCTATCTCACCATATTCTGAAATAAAGCTTTCATCGAGCTGGCCGATGGGTTCGTCGTTATCCTCATTGATAACTATATAGTTAACTTCCTCCGGAATCATGCTTAAATTTGAAAAATAATATTCGTAAAGTGGTCCAGCTCTCGACGGCTTCAATACAGCTCCTTCTTTGTACCTTAGCAACGGCGGTTTTCTATCATTCATAAAACTAATTATTTTATTGAGTTCGTTTAATGAGAGATCTTTATATGGGTATGTTTTTTTAAAGATATCTAAAAGCTCATCAATTTTAAGAACTAGATTCTCCATCATCAATCCAGCTATCTGTTGCATCATCACATCAGCGGGCTTTTCAGGTATTATTATTGGCTCAACCTTTCCTTCCATGCCCATTTTTGCCAAAACTGAAGCTTCGAGAGCATCGTCTGCGTCCTGAACTATTATGACTCCTTTACTAACCTTTTTTAAGCTGTGGCCGCTTCTCCCTGTTCTTTGAATAAGCTTTGAAGCCTGTCTAGGAGAATTATACTGAACTATAAGGTCTAAGTCTCCTATGTCTATACCAAGTTCCAGGCTTGAGGTGCATATAACACCTGAAATTTTGCCGTACTTAATACCGGTTTCAGCATTGCTGCGCGTTTCTGCTGAAAGGCTTCCGTGATGAATAGCTACAGGATAGGTTGGGTCAATAATCCTAATTTTGCTTGCAAGCGACTCGGCTTCGCTTCTTGTATTTGTAAAAATGAGCGCTTTTTTACCTTTGACCTCCTTTAATAATTCTTCAAGCCTTACTGTTAAATCTGGAAGCAATGGCCCTTCAGTTTTGTCTTTAGCTTTATGATATACAATTTTAAACGAAAAAAGTTTTTTTGGAAAAGCAGAAATTACCCGAATATCTTTTCCTGATTCGACTAAAAATTTTGCAACTTCGTTGGCGTTGCCAACAGTTGCAGATAGACCTACTATTTGCAAATCATTTTTTGTAAGCCTTTTCAGTCTCTGTAAACTAACTGCCAATTGTGTGCCCCTTTTATCGTTTGCCAGTTCATGCACTTCATCAACCACTACGTGTCTTACATTTTTTAAAAGTTCTCTGAGTTTCTTGGCAACAAGAATTATTTGCAAGGTTTCTGGAGTGGTTATAAGCAAATTTGGCGGAGCAAGAACCTGCTGTCTTCTCTCTTCTTTACTTGTATCACCATGCCTTACAGCCATTCTAAAATCAAGCCTTTGCGCCCACCAGCTCAACCTATCTAACAGATCTCTGTTCAAAGCTCTAAGCGGTGTTATGTAAAGCATTGTAAGACCATTTTTTCCATTTTTAAGCATAAGGTCAAACAATGGAAGCATTGCGGCCTCAGTTTTTCCAGATCCGGTAGGGGAAATCAGTAAAGCATTTTCACCGTTGAGTATAGCGGGTATAGCCAATTTCTGAATTTCGGAGGGTTCTTCTAGCCCTCTCTCTTTTAACAAAGCTTTTATGGGTTCGCTTAAAGCTTCAAATCCATATTTATTTTTATACATTTACAGGCTCCTAACACAACCCATAATATATAAATAATTTATTAAAATTGTTGTTAACTAACGCTGAATCTTGTAAATGATATTAAGTTAACAGGGGGTTATATTGATCAATCTACTTTAATAAAAAAGCAAAGCGATGACTTTTACCATAAGAAAGTATACCTTAAACAATGTTTATTAACTGCGATAAAATTTTAAACTTAATTTCATTATTATCGTTATCATTGTTAAATTGTTCATATTTTAACAGTAAACTTTATAAAATATTCAAATTTAAATATCAGCCATAATGCCATACGTTATAGAGAATGGAAAAAAAGTACCAAGGAGCGTAACATTAGATGAAACATTGAAATCTCTTAAAGAGCTCAAATTTGTTAGCATGCAATTTGCAGATTTAAGAGGGAAACTTCAGCACTTTTCTATTCCATCATATGAAATAAATGAAAATGTTTTCAAAGAAGGCTTTCCAAAGGTCGATGGTAGCAGCATAATGGGCTTTACTGATATCGATGATTCTGATCTTGTTTTTATACCAGATATAAGTACATTTTCAAAAATTCCATGGAATCAAAAAGAAGCTAGATTTATAGGCGGTATTATGTCTGAGATGAGCACGGTTAGATTAGATAGTGATTCAAGAGCAGTTGCCGAAAACGTTCAGAAATTCCTTACTGAAAAGGGTTTAACTGCATTTTTTGGACCAGAAGTTGAGTTTTTTGTCTTTGATGATGTAAGGTTTGACGCTGAGTACGGTTACAGACAGTATTATAAGGTCATTTCTAACGAGGCCCCATTTTCTCAAAACCCTTTAAAAATGAGAGAAAAACAAGGATATTATCCTGAAACTCCTGTTGATTCTTTAGCAGAATACCGTAACGTGGTTTCTGAGTATCTTTATTCTTTTGGTTATTTACCATTGGTCCATCATCATGAAGTAGCTGCTGTTGGGCAAGTTGAAATAAATTTTGAAAAGGATACTTTGGTTGGTGCCGCTGATGGAATTCTAACTGTAAAATACGTCGCATCAAACGCTGCAAGCATGATGGGGAAATATGCTACTTTTATGCCTAAACCAGTGTTTGGAGAAAATGGAAGCGGCATGCACGTTCACGTAAGTATATGGGAAGGTAATGAATATAATGCAAAGCAGAACCTTTTTTATGATGAGAATGATAGATACGCTGAGCTCAGTCAGACAGGCAGGTACTTTGTTGGTGGTCTTTTAACACATAGCAGATCCTTAGCAGCAATTGTAGCACCAACGACAAACAGCTACAAGAGGTTGGTGCCAGGTTATGAGGCTCCTACCTTTATAGCATGGAGCAGAGGGAACAGGAGTGCCAATGTTAGAATACCTGCTTACAGAAAGGCTTCCCCTTCAGAAAAGAGAGTAGAATTTAGAACACCCGATCCGAGCTGCAATCCTTATCTGGCTTTATCAGCTATATTGCTCGCGGGTTTAGATGGCATAAATAAAAAGATAGATCCTGGAGATCCTGTAGACAGGAACCTTTACGAACTGTCAGAATCTGAGTTGAGAAACTACAACATTAAAAAACTGCCTGGAAGCTTAAAAGAAGCCATCGAAGAACTTCTTTCAGACAATCAGTACCTTAAGCCATTCTTTTCAGATACTATGCTTGAAAAATATATTAAAATAAAGTACGATGAATACTATTCAGTAGCGGCTAGACCTCATCCTTATGAGTTTAAACTGTATTTTGATTTTTAATCATTAGTTCACTAGGCCGTTTATTTATCGCAAGTAACGATGAGCTGCTCATCTTTTATGATATTGCTTTCCCTTAGCACCTTACATATTTCACAAAATTCTTTAGCGATCTTGATCGAAGATTCACCGTTAGCTAACCTTCTTGCCGATCTTTCAGCCTCTTTCTGAAGAAGTTCTACTTTTTCATATTTTGAAATGCCTTTTCCCCTTTTGTTAGAAACATAATAACTTACTACAGCCTGTGATACGCCCATTACTTTTGACACTTCTTCTTGTGTTAACCCGTAATCATTAACTAGCTTTCTAGCAATCAGACTTCTATACGTAGGAAGCACATACCTTACGACTTCTTCACAGACTGTTCTCAATATGAACTTGTTATATATGTGGAAATAATAAATATTGCTAATAAATTCAAGCGTTATTTAGAAAAGTACATGGCATAATGGTATCTAAAATTAACTTTAAATTTTAAAGAGAAACCAGAATTTTTAAATGTATTTTCAATCGCTTCGGGAAGTAAATCAGAAGTCCTGTAAAAAGGAGGAGAATGCACACCTATGATGATGCCTGACTTTACTGTTTCTTGTTTTATTAAAGTTTTTGAAATACTTGATATACATTCTAGGTCCATCTCTCTTGCTTTTATGAAAAATTTATCAAATTTTTCTAAACTTATATTGGTGCATGGATCTTCTTTGTGTGGAATTACATTTTTGGCTCCGAACTTTACAGCAAGCCTCTTAATATATTCAAACCAAAGATCTTCAGGCACTAACACGTGAACTTCTTTTGCATACTTTCTCAATACTAGGGAATAATACCCATTTATATCTCCTATGCTTAATACTATGTCATTTTCGTTTGGTTTTAATATGTTAATGATCTCATATAGAGGCACAACCTCATCTCCAAAATCAGCTGCGAGGTTTCTGTTATACAAATCATAAACAATTATAATATTCAAATTTAAAAACTTTGAGAGTTCGCCTTTTTGTATAAGGCTCAAATGATTTACAGGGTCATTTTGATGTTTTAAAGAAAAGGTTGTTTAATTTGATATATCAAATTTTATGGAACAGTATTTGCGTAAGTCCAATCCACAAGGAGGCTGTTCCTGAGCTTCTTCTTGTACTCTCTGCTGTGGATGTCAACTAACCTTCCTTTTTTCCACTCTATGTTATTCCAAAGCTCTTCAAGCACGCTGTTAACAGCGTCCCTGTACGCTTTGAGGAGTGAAAAAAGCTCATCCCCGAGCTCATGCTTAAGCGAATAGCTCTTTAGCACGCTTCACAACCTCCTTAGTAATCTTTGTACTAGAAGAAGCTCTTGTATATCCAATAAAGCTCCTTGGGTGAAGGCCAAGGAGCAAACATGCCTCTTTCAAGATCTTTCAGACACAGAATACTACATGATAAGCACCTATATTAAAGCTATTTATCTTGAAACTGTTTGTGACGGCTATTTTATCTCGAGATAATTAAAAACCAGCTCTCTATGGCCAGGAATGAGTATAACAAGATCTTAGTCAATCAAAACAGATTGTAATTTTTCAAACAAAATTAATATCCATAAATTGAGATTCTGGCGATCCTGTAAGCTTCCTCGTAATTCTTTGGAAGTGCCTTGCTTTCATAAGCAGTTATAAGATCTTTTAGAGTTATGATCTTTAGTTCCATCAGCTCTTTAATTTTTTCTTCAGATAGAAAGTTGACAAGTGCAGTTACTGGATAAGTACTTGTACTTTCTATAAGCTTCTCAAGCCCATTACCAGGAGGGTATTTCCATGCTAGTATTCCCATTTCTTTGCAGTTTGAAAATCTTACAGCTTCTTCAGAAATTTTAGTATTGGTAACTAGGTTCGCTTTTGCAAAATTGTTCCCAGAATCATTTAGGTCTATGAACCTCATATAAGTGTACAGGGCTTCTTTAAGCCCTGTGTATATGCCAAATTGATTGTGGTACTTCATTTCTGCGAATTCTTTTCCTTTTTGGCTCTGGTAAACAACGTCTAGCTCATGATCTGCGCACTTACCTTTATAGATCTGTCTAACTTTTACATTCTTCACGCCTAATTCGCTTAAGATTTTAGCATAGAAATCTTCAAAATTGTATCCAGCAGGGCCAAGCCTCATCATATCTTCTCTCAGTCCAAACTTTACGGCGGCTGCAGGAAAACTCTTCCACATCTCTGTTCTGATTTTAAGAAACAGATCTTCTGTTTTAATGATTTCAGGCATTTCTATAGTAACAGATTCAATTAGCGTTAAAGCGTTTTTTGTATCTAGACAGCACATCACGCTTTTTAAGACTTTTTCTTTTGAAAAAACCTCTGTCCTGCCGTCCCTTTTTATAACAAATTTAATCATTTGATTAATTTTAATGATTCCATTTTTATTAAGTATTCTTTTTAAATAAGCTCAAAAACTATAAAATTTAGGTAATTATTTTTTATCTGATCAAAAACGCTCTGTTAAGAAATGAGCGAAACCATTTCAGGATATTTTAATCCGTTTCCAGTAAGTATTATTACAACTTTTTCGCCGTTATTTATTTTGCCAGAGTTTAATAGCTGCATGTATCCTGCCAAAGCGCTTGCAGATGATGGTTCAACTATGGCTCCGGCCTTCAAGAGCTTTGCAATGGCGTTCAGAATTTCTTCATCGTTAACAACTAAGGCATCTCCCCCGCTCTTTAAAACGGCTTCTTTCATCTGTTCAAGCCTAGGTGGGTTAAGAACCTGGAGCGCATCAGCTAGCTTTGATGGTTTTCTCTCATGCTTTCCATGAATAGCATCATAAAGGGGAGAAAATCCGGACGCCTGAACCGCGTAAAGCCGTGGTAACTTTTTGCTCTTCTTAAATCCGTTATAAAGTCCCAAGAGCAGGGTTCCAGAGCTTACCGGAGTTATGACAGCATCAGGGACTTTACCTAGCTGTGAAATTATCTCTGATGCGATGGTTTCCATTCCTTTAATAAACCAGGGGTTCCACTGGTGCCCTATATAAGCACATCCCCTTGTCTCCAGCTCTCTTGCCCTGTTTCCAGCTGCTTCTCTGTCCTCTGCTTCAACTATTTCGGCTCCAAGAGCTTCTATAAAATGTCTCTTTCCTGGTTCACATCCCTTGGGAACTACAACGGTTGCCCAGATTCCTGCTGCAGCAGAATAAGCAGCTACTGAAATCCCAGCGTTCCCGCTTGAATCCTCCACTATGCAACCTATGCCTAACCTTTGCGCTTGTGAAAGAGCCATAGCGGATCCTCTGTCCTTAAAAGAACCCGTGGGATTAAGATACTCCAATTTAAAATAAACGTTTGATCCGAAGCCGAAAAGATTGATAAGGGGTGTGTTTCCTTCTCCAAGGGTTATTTTTGGAGCTTCAACTTTTCCTTTTATGTCTAACACACCGCCACAAGAAGGGCATCTCCAAATCCATTTATCGGTATCCGCTTCAAAGCCGCATTTTTTGCAAATATACTTTGGCATGTTAATCATATTTAAATTGTTATAAATAAAGTTTTTATATAAACGCAATCACGTTAAAAGATCTAGGTTAAGGGGCAACCTGTTTACTCGTTTTTTTATCAGGTTTTCTATTGCTCTGGCAGATGCTGGGGGCGCTCCTATTGTACCGGCTTCTCCTACTCCCTTTGCGCCATGAGGGGTGTTTGAGTGTCCAAAGCTGGTAATTTGCACATCATATTTTGGAGCATTTATCGAATATGCAATTCCTGTTGCAGAAAGAGTTTCTGGGATCGGCTTACCATTTTCATCATATTTCAACGCTTCTGTAAGAACCTCCTGAACTCCCATCAGCAGGCCTCCAGTAATTTGTCCATATATAGCTTCTAATGATAAAGGTTCACCTACATCGTAATATGCCCATATTTCTTTTATAACTGGTTTTATACCATCTTCAATTTCCGCTACAGCAGCTGTAAGTAAAAACGATATCATAGATGGATCCAGTTGCATGTTTTCATAATATTCTGAGCTTAATTCAGAACTTAGAACCTGTTGGGGTTCTTTTAGACCAATTTTTTCAGCCTTTTCTTTTAATGCGAGGGCTGCTTTGTAAAGCGCATAACCAGCAACTATTGCTGATCTGCTACCCCATGTTCCTATACCTTTTTCCAATTCACTCGTATTACCATTCATAAGAACCACTTTATCTTCAGGTATGCCAAGAACTTCCTTTATTATTCTTTTTACAAATAATTCATGTCTTTGCCAGTGTGCATTGCCTCCTAGCCATACTTTGACTGTACCGTTTTCAACTTTAATTTTTGCACTTTCTCCACCATAAACAGCAGGAATAAGAATGCCAAAGGAAATTCCTGCATTCTTCTTTTTTAGCTCAGCATAGTTTATTTTTTTAATTCCATCTTCAAAAAATGCTTTAGATGGAAGGACTTTTAATCCAGTAGGAGATATAAATTCTTTTTCAGGTAGATTTTTTAATCGTACATCTACAGGATCTAATCCTAAATGATCTGCATACAGATCAATCATACGTTCCATAAAGAAGGCAGCTTCTGGCCTTCCCGCCCCTCTGTAAGGTCCTAATGGAGCTTTATTGGTGTATACTGAGTAGCCTTCTATAAAAACGTTTTCAATCATATAAGGACCTGTTATTTGATATCCTATCCAAGAAGGGGATGTTGATGAAAGATCATCTGCATAAGCTCCTACGTCTACCAAGATCTTTCCTTCAATGCCATCTATCTTTCCTTTTTCATCGCCATATATTTTCAACTGCGCTTTAGCGCCTCTTCCTGGCCTTGTACTTGAAATGTGTTCTTCACGGCTTTCGATCCATTTAACTGGCTTTTTTGTTTTTATGCTTAAGTATGAAGCTATAACATATTCTGGATAAACGGCGCTTTTTGAACCGAAAGCCCCGCCAGTATCTGTCTGGTATACATTTATGTCTGCGGGATTTAAACCCAAAATTCTACTCAGTCCATTTTTTATAGAATAAACAGACTGCGTAGAGATCCAAACATTCAATTTTCCACTGTTGTAGAACGCCACTATACCCCGGGTTTCTAGCGGGTTTGGTAAAACTCTTTCCATAAAGAGTTCGTCAGATAATTTTATTTTAGATTCAGGGGAAAACTTTTTCCCAACCTCAAAGCTAGATACTATATTGTCTTTTCTGCCATCGTGTATAGGTTTTGAAGATAATGAATCTTCAATAGTTAAAATCGGTTTCAATTCTTCATAAGAAATTTCTACAGTTTCTGCCAGATCTTTGGCTTTGTATTTATCTTTATCATAAACTGCAGATACAGGTTGCCCATAGTAAAGGACTTTTTCTTTTGCGAGTACAGGCTCAACTTCATAATTTTTACCTTTTCTGTATGATTCTCCTGTTGAAATTAAAGTTAAATCTAAAGAGTCAGCAGTTAAACCTCCTTTTACTTTTAAAAGTTTGGCATGCGCTTTTCTTGACCTAACTATTTCTAAATAAAGCATGTCTGGAAAAGTTATATCATCTACAAAGCTTCCTTTTCCTTTGAAAAATTTTTCTGTCCTTTCACTCATTTTTTGCGACCTCCGTTATCGTTTTTATTATCTGGTCATATCCTGAACACCTGCAAACAACTCCCGCGATGTCCTCCTTAACTTTTTGATAATCTACATTTTTTTCATTATCTAAAATCCAAGTGCCCATTATTGAGAAGCCCGCAGCACAAAATCCGCACTGTAGAGCCTTCCTTTCAGAAAGTGCTTTTTGTACCTTGTTTAAACCATTTTTCCCAGATAATCCCTCAACGGTTATGATTTTTTTGCCTTCTGCCTGTACAGCAAGCATTAAACAGGATTTAACAGGCATTCCATCTAAAAGGACCATACATGAGCCACAAGATCCTGTTTCGCAACCTACATGGGTACCTTTAAGTCCAGCTACATCCCTTATAAAATCAACGAGAAGCATTCTAGGCTCCACTTCTGATTCATAATCTGTTCCGTTTATGTTTAATTTTATTTTCAAAGCTTGAGCACCTCATCGATAGCGCGGGAAATCAAAGTATAAAGAACCTTCTTTTTATAGTTAGCCGTACCAAAACGGTTGTTTTCAATGTGCATCGTGTTAACGTAATCAAATATTCTTTCCTTGATTATTTTAATTTCATCTACGTTTGAAAATTCAGAGAGATCAAATTTAACAGGTTTTCCAACAGCTTCACCTCCAATAGCCATTTTGAAATCTTTTATGACATTTTCTTCAATCTTCGCAATTACAGCTACTATTCCTACATAATGGTCGAGAAAATTTATAAAATGCTTTTTATACGATGTTCTGTATCCATTTAACATTTTATAATTAACTCCAAGTAATATTTCGCCTTTGTTTAACACGGTTTTAAAAGGCTTAATGTAAAAATTCGTTATTGGCAAATAGGTTATATCGTCTTTTTTTCCTATTACGGCCTGTGCATCTATCGCTGTCAAGGCCACAGGCAGGTCATTACTTGGATCACCCAAACATACATTTCCACCAACAGATCCCATGGATCTAATAGCAATATCTCCAACGGTTGACGCAGATTTCACTATCAATTCACTAGCAGAATCATTTGGCAATACGTTCTTTAATTTATAGAGTTTCATATTAGCTCCTATGAATACATCATCTTTGTTTATTTTTAATACATTTAGCTCTGGAATTTGGCTAATATCTATTACAGCTTCTGGTCTGATTAAGCGATTCTTTAGCATTAATACAGCAACTGTTCCCCCTGAAATTATAAGAGGTAATGATGTCTGGTTTGCTTTTTCGTAATATTCATCTAAAGTGTATGTTCTTATGTATTTAAAATCTGGTGGAATTTTCATTAGTTATTTTTAAAAATTTAAAAATATATGTTTTTCTTAAAGTAATTTCAATTCCTCTAGCTTCTTTAAAACTTCTTGGCTGTGACCTACCGGAACGACCTTTGGAAATACAAACGCTACTTTTCCTTCTTTATTTATAATATATGTAATTCTCCTTGTCCTATTACCAACTTGAGCTCCATAAGCTTTGATAACTTTTCTTTCTGGGTCCGAAAGAAGGTCAAATTTTAAACCAAGTTTCTGGCTAAACTTCCTGTGGGAGTCTACGGAATCAGAGCTTATTCCAATAACCTTTACACCTTTGGATAAAATATATTCTATATTTTGATTAAAGTCCTTTGCTTCTGCAGTACAACCTGTAGTAAAATCTTTTGGGTAAAAATAGATAACTACCGTTTTTCCCCTAAAATCGCTGAGTTTGACCACATTACCGTTTTGATTTTGAAGCTCAAAATCAGGGGCTTCATCTCCTATCTTCAGCATAATTAATATTTATTTTTCAAAAATAAATATGTTTTGTTATCTAAAATTTTTAACTTATTTAATATTGCATGAAATTATCTTTTTCAGGCTGGAAATATCTCATAGAACGCTACAAATCATTTGCTGTACTGAATTTGGTTGCCAACTATGATTTACATGCTAAACGCGGATTGAACGTTAATAGTTTATAGAATTAGCTAAACTTTTACTGAGTGAATGCGGGCGATTAAGCAAAAAGCTCCAGCTGATAGTTGAAGAGATACACTTTATGTTTAGGAATATTTATATACTAAAAATATATAAACTTAGAGGCAAGTGACAGAATTTTGAGCGAAGAGAACGCTTCAAAAAGTACGAACAACAACGTTTTGTTAATCGGGAAGAAGCCAGCTAAATCT
>Ga0208549_100431_pt1 | contig 18257 bp, 13 predicted proteins | sample BED_host_MetaG_FD_187135 | JGI IMG/M metagenome (GOLD analysis project Ga0208549, IMG submission 187135) | Hot spring microbial mat communities from Yellowstone National Park, Wyoming, USA - BED_host_MetaG (SPAdes) (version 2) | ecosystem: Environmental > Aquatic > Thermal springs > Hot (42-90C)... | reverse complement strand
TTGTATCTCGTTATAACGTTCTCGTCGTACTTGCTCCAATCCCTCTTGTACTTACTCTTTCTCATAGGTAATACTCGGTATAATTATTTATAAATTTTTGTATAATTCTGAAGTAGACCACAAAGCACTTGTGACCAAAAGATTTAATACTTAACGCCAATACCCTCCCATCAAGTTTTCACTCCCACCCTCGTGAGCTCAGTAGATTATTAATAAAAACCATTTGTAATACTATATAAACACAACTTGTCAAGACAATATTTAGGTAATTAAAAATAACTAGTAGTCACGTGTAAGTGTTACAGTCTAAAAATGCGTTTATTCTTCCTTTTCTCCTTTTCTTCTAGATATTATTAGGGCAGGGATAATTACTGCTAATATTAGGATTGCTATAAGTAAGTAAATGGATTTAGTACTAAATAGTCCTACATTAGATGAAGTAGAATGCGTAGAGCTTGAAATTACCTGAGATTGGGTAGTTGAAGTCTGTGTTGTAGTAGGCGGAGGAGTAGTAGTTGTTGTCGTTTTATTTTCCTTTGTGATAGACTCTATCTCTTTTGAACACACGTATTTACCGAATATTCCGCACGCGCAAACAGTTACCTTTACCAACCCAGGTTCCTTAATCTCCAGTTTTCCCTCAGTTCCTACGTTCATGGTCGATAACAGAGTACAGTTGTCGAAAATTTTTAATTTAACATAATTCAACTTTACAAATGAGTTGTTACTCACGTTCCATTTTATGCATATAATACACGATCCTAGGTAAGTAACGTTAAGGTGGACTATAGGTAAAAATATTGGTAATATTAATATTGATAAGTTAGCATAGGCCGTTTTATGGAACTCCGGGCCGTAGGTACTCTTAACTAGGATATATAAATACTTACATGAGGCGGAGGCCCAAACTTTGGAACCGTCAAATATGCACTTGAAAATTCCGTATCTAACTGTTGCATTATTTACAAAGAGACAAACTATGGTTGCGTTTGAGCCTATATATACTATGTAATTCCTGTCGTAAAAATTGAAAGGTACTGCTATACATACTAAGGAACTATTATTAATGCTTTCGTTTATGTAAACTAGACGATTTTCATCAACTTTATAAAACTTTGTAACCAGTCCGCATTCCTCCAGGTCTGACATGACTAATATATCCCCACTCAGGTAGGAAGAAGCGCACGTGTAATTAAGCTTAGAACCAGATGACATATTAATTAGGTAATAGCAAAGTTCCAGACCCCTCGTAAGTATTAAAGGGGGACAAACTTCGCATATGTTTACCAGAGGTGCTGAAATATTGAATTCCTCTATAACTGTCCCGTTCAAGTAAGTCTCAACAATTTTAGTGCAAGTATTGTTAATGAATTTCTTCCCTTCTATCATAAATAATTTCCCGCAGGCATAAGCTACGTAATTCACGCTTATATTATAAGTATTCACGACGAAAGGTTTACTCCAACTACTATTGGTGTAAATTGAATACTCTACTTTCGGCTTAATTAAAGTCAAATTTGATAAACATATAGTGCAATTAAATCCTCTCCAAATCAGTAGAATAGATCCATTATTTAGTTTATAAGCCATAGGATTAAAATTGTATTTAAGATTAAATTCTGGCATAGTAATATTTTTTATAGTTCCGTTATTATATATAAACATTCCCTTAACTACTACAGTGTTATCGCTTCCAATAGCCGTGTAAAATAAGAATGCACCGCTTCCATTACTAACTATTGCAGCACTTATAGAACCGGAAGTTCCGCATATGATTCTACCTCTGTAATACTCCACAGTGGAAGCGTTTACATGGCCTGCCGGTGAGATCATTAATATCTCAGTTAGTATTAATAATACTGTTATAATAATAATAGATGTATTATAAGGGTATTTTTTATTATCATTAATTAGACTCATGTAAGCTCGTGAATTAATTACCATTTTTAATATTTAAATTTCATCTTAACAAGTAAGAGTAAAAGCTTTTACCCGTGGGACAACTCTCCAATTCCGCCAAGGGCTAAGGGATAATATACAGCCAACCTAGCCGAGAGAAGAACCATAATGTAGTTAGCTATGAGATCATCAAATGAAAAACATTATCGATAATACTATATAAACATACCATGATCAAAACGATATTTAGAAGTGATTAAAAAAATGAGAAGTTACATAAAAGATTGAGTCTCCCAGCAAGCGAGGGTTCCCCTCATCTTTGCCACCATCGATTCGACAGTAGGGGTAGAGCACCAAGATGAATCATAGCCGAGCTCCAGTCCCTTAAGAGATGCTTCTTGCTCCTCCCACATTATAGGAGCGTCATTAGCGTCACTAAAAGAGAAAAAGAAGTATTTAAATATAAGGGGGCTATCCATCCCTGGCGAAGTTTTCCGTCCCCTTTACCCATTTTTTGTAAACTTCATCTTAAAAAATATTAAGAAATTCATCTCAATTTCACGTTTTAGATACTACTGCGTATTAACTCCAAATACGTTACCATAAGCAGTAACCACGTCAATAGTATATGTAGTTGGTAATAAAGTGTTGTTCAATTTTATTAGAGTATAACATTTGGCAGGTATTAATATATTTATTCTGCAGGCACTAATTATGCAATTGTTTTTACTTAAATAGAGTATGCCAATTATTCTACTATATACTATTCCAATATTAGTAATATTCAAGTACTTGCTTGAACCCTCTATTACAATATTTAAGGCTAGTTTTTCTTCCTGTTTATAATAATCAACTTGGGCTATGTAATTATACTCCTTATTTAAATTTAGTCTGTACAAGTTCATATAATCATATAGTATTATTAGGCTCAAGAACATTATTAGTAAGAAAAGGCCCGCAATTACGCTACTAAGAGCCTTCATAATAATAATATCTAACTACTAGTTAAAAAACTTTACAGCATACTTTCCGAAAATAATATAAACAATATATAAAAAATAAAAATTACTTAATAAAATAAATTTATACTGGTGTTAGCGGATAAGACACTGAACCTTTTATAGATCCACCATTTGCACAATATTGTGCTATTATATCATATCCACAACCTGGACATAATCCTTTTATGCATATTGTGCAGCATTTACCGGGGCAAACGGATGGACTGTTTGAACCTTTTAAAGGTCCACTAGCTGAAGAACTAGATGTAGGTACAGCACACAGCGTTATTGTTTCCTTTATATTACCGACATTTTGGACTGTAACTATAACGTTAACCTTTCCACCACACGGTTTGCAAGCCACGGATTTAATTACTACCCCACCCTTAGGAGCCGCATGACCTATTAATCCTAGGAAGTATAGGGCTACAAGCGCTACTGCAGCAATTGCGATGACAATTAACAATAGCTGTACTAGTGCTGCCTCCAATCCTAGCTTCCTTTTATCGCGGGCTTTTTTGTATGTTATCATCTTGAGATATAATATATAATACTTCTTTTTAAAACTTTTGATCTAATTATGTCCAGATCCTAATTAAAATTTCAAAATTTAACGTCATTAATTAAGTTACATATTCAATATTATAATTTCTAGATATTATTTTAAAAATATTATGATTAACCTCTCCTTTTTCTAAGGTTTAAGAAGATAATAATTATTACTGCTGGAGGTAACAAGTATAATAGATAAATGTTAGACGTGGAAGACAATTTATGAGTATATGATTGTGTACTAGAATTCATTATAGAGTTTGCGCTTAACTTCTTGTTCATTGTGAAGAATACGCACACCGGCGATATCATTCTTACTGACTCTAAACTCGGTGTAATGTTATAACATTTTGAGCATGCGGAGATATAAACTACTGTTAATGCAGGTAATGTAATGCAGAAAGTGGAGGAATTTACTATATATCTAGTTGAGTTCAAGTATAAATACCATATAGAATTATTAATATAATTTTTCATAATAATTTTCAATATAAAACGTGCCCATGTAAAGTTAATTGCTATTAAACTATTTTTTGAAAGGTTTATAACCCCCTTTGTAGGATTTGGAACATAAAAGGAATGTGTTATAATATAGTAGTAGTATATTCCCTGAGGTAAATACAAGTTTAAACTACTTTGATTTCCAGCTTTATATAAACTTCCATTTATGCAAACGCACCAGCTACATCCTTTTCCCAGCCCCGTCTCATTAAATATTAGGTGGAATGCAGGCACGAATAATATAATTATAGTACAATTTTTATTTAATGATATTATATAAGATGATAAATTTGATAAATAATTTGCAGCAACTGCAGTAAAATTATATACTCCTACCGGAAGGGAAATCGTAAACGCTGATGAATTAATAAGAAACTTTTGTGAACTATTAACTATAAGACACCAATTTTTTAGGCCTCCTTCTTCTATAAAAGTTACTTTAACTAATACGCTTGAATGTGAGATAATAAGGTCGGAAATTGACGTTGATATTAAGGAAAGTACAATAATGGCAATGAGCAATGCATTTTCCCCAAGATATCTCATACCTATCTCTCTCCTTATGGGTACAAATACTTATATCTTTTGTTCATCCATTTTTATGTTCAACCATGGTCGAATAAGTGGAATTATCCCTCATTAATAAGGCTAGATTAACGTTTCTGCATTATTTATATATGCGTGAGAGTTCATTAATAAACTAGAAAAAAGACTGCAATAACTTTACGTAACTTTTCCTTACTTTTAATTCCGCCACGGGTAAACGTTACTGTCATGAAGAAGGGTTCAACCATATGTTAAGCTCTAATTTGAATAAACGATATGTTATTCGGTTCCGATATTATTATGCACTTTAATTGAACATTAGAATATACTATAATTTCATATATATTATCAGGTTGTATACAATTTGTCTTAGATTTTGAGAAAACGCATATTATACAATACTTGTTAACTTTACCGCAATTAGATGTAACATTAGCCACGGGTATTTTAACGTCACCTATATTCTCTACTACAAATATTGACTTACACTGGTTATAATCATATAAAATTAATGATAATTGCTGTCCTGTTCTTATAATTTCATTATTATAAAGTACAGTTAAATCCCTACTATCAGTAAACTGATGTGATAGAAAGTACATATAAACTAATCCTACTGATATTAGAACTATTACAATCATTAGAAGGTTTACTATCGTATCCGAAAGACCCTTCACAATTATAGATTGCTAAATCAATTATAAAAATACATCTGAAGAAACTAGACTTTGACTTCTCCCCGCCAGCGAGGGTTTCCCTCATATTTCCCACCATCGATTCAACAGTCTGGATAGTCAGACAGCCCCCAAGATGGATCATTGCATAGCTCCAGTCCCTTAAGAGATGCTTCTCGCTCCTCCCACAGTATAGGAGCGTCGTTAGCGTCACTAAAAGAGAAAAAGAGATATTTAATCTTTCATTATCCCCGCCCCTTCTCGAGGCTTTCAATCTTTTGTGACTACCAGTTATTTTTAATTACCTAAATATTGTCTTGACAACTTGTGTTTATATGGTATTACAAATGTTTTTTATTAATAATCTCCTGAGCTCACGAGGGTGGGAGTGAAAACTTGATGGGAGGGTATTGGCGTTAAGTATTAAATCTTTTGGTCACAAGCGCTAACTAACATTGCCACGTGGTGATTCAAGGACATATATAGGCTTTTCCCTCGACTATGGTGACAGTGTATAATCCCTTATCCCGTGAAGGAATCGGAGAAGTTACCCCACGGGTAAACAAAGAAGGATCTGTGCCTTTCATAAATATATTGTAAGCTGGTTACCGCAATAAGTAGTTAAAACTACGTAGTATAAGTGCTTATTACAGTGGATAATAATTTCATAAATTTTTCCAGGGTATAATACATTGGTGATTGTAGAATTTTTCTCGCAAATGATGCAATAAGATAGTTTATTCCCTTGACAATCTCTTATACACTTAACGTGTATCGGTAAATCTCCAGCGTTTTTAACTAAAAAGCAAGACTTTGATCCGGAATAACAGTAATACATGAGATAAAGTATTTGACCCTCATTTTTAACATAGTATTCAGTCTGGCTTGCTTGTAATTGTTGTTGAGTTAACTCGTAATGTATATAGAGACCCATGCCTATTCCTAATGCTAATAGAGTTATGAGGATTAGTAAAAGCTGCTCATATACGTCCGATAAACCTCTTATTCTCTTCACAATTAAATAATTAACTAAAGTTGCTTATAACCTTTATATAGAATTTTAGATATATCTTGTTTATTATTACTTACCTATTGTCCGGAAACTATTATATTTAAACGGAATAAGAAAACTAATGCTTTGTTAAATTTCTCTTTTTATTAAAAGTATCGCATAAATAACCTTTAATTTGGCTCAATATTTAAAATTTATTTTGCCGTTGTCAGCAGTTTCCGATAAACCTTGAAGTTTATATACTTTAATGGTAGATAGGAGTAAAGTCACACCAGATGTGGATGGTTTTCCCGAAAGGTGTGGCTAAAAGATGTGCGGGTTTCCCCATCAGATGGCAACAATCTGATGGGTTGGGGTGATCCCGCTAAAGGGGCGGAGGGGTAACGGAAGTGACTCCGGTGAAGCCTAAGGGCTGAGAATTGGATACAAATTCATGAAAATTCAATGAAGCCCAAACCACTTTTCTAGCCTCAACTAATCCGCAAAGCTAATTGCCATGAGATATTTTTATTCTCTACTATTCACCTAGAAAATTTTTAGAAGACGTAAGCCAATAGTTCTTTAAAAGTTTATAAGCTTAGTTGAATGATATTTACTAGAGTTAAAAATGTTAAGACTTAATCTTAAACTTACAAGAAACGGGAATGATGGTAAAAAGAAATCTGACGAGGTTACTCTGTCAAAGTACTTTAAGAAGATTTCAAAAAAGAGTAGGAGGTCTATATACGATACAGAGTTTCAACTTTTCTTTCTTAATTCTCCTCTTAGAGTAAAACTGCAAGAAGAAACTGGGAACACACCAGACGAGCCGCCAGTAAGTTGGAAATTAATGCGCGAACTACTACACGAAGGAAATGTAGAAAAAATCTACAGCCTTAGTAGAATTGATGAGATATTTAAATATGTTAAGATATATATTTATAATTATAAGGGTAGGAAATATTATATAATTGAAGAACCTTTACTGACGGATACTCAGGTAGAGATAGTAAAAGGTATACTAGATAACGCTTACATCTCTTTACCTATTTTGGAAATGGAGAATAAAAAGAAGAACCTTCAGGAATTAAAGGATAAAATAAGGAAGAACATAGAGGATATAGTAAATAACTTGGAGATTGAGAGCTTTTCTAATGATGAAATAAATAAGATTCTGTATTACGTAATTAGGGAAATGACGTACTCTGTACTTACCGTCCCCATGTATGATCCTAATATAGAGGAAATAGAGTGTTCCGGTTACGATAGGCCTGTGACGGTTGTTCATAAGGACTATACGGAGTACTTCAGAATAGAGACTAATATATACTTTGAAGAGGAGGAGAGGTTAAAGAGGTTTGTAGAAAGGATATCGGAAATGGGTGGAAAAGGAGTTAGTATAGCCAATCCTATTCAAGACATATTACTAGGAGAAGGGCACAGAGTCGCTGTTAGCTACTCTAATGAAGTTTCCCTGCCTGGTTCTACGTTCGATATAAGAAAGCACCCAGAAGAACCTTTTACTATTGTAGACTTAATTAATAACCACATGGTTACTATACCAGCCGTAGCTTATTTATGGATATTAGCCGAGGCTAAGAAGTTTATCCTAATGGTAGGTCCTACAGGATCTGGAAAGACCACATTCCTTAATGCATTCTTAACTTTGCTTAATCCTAACGCAAAGTTCTTCACTATTGAAGATACCCCTGAAATTAAACTGCCCCATAAGTATTGGGTTAGGACAATGACGAGAAGCACTTCCTTTACTGGAGCAAAGGAAATAGGTTTAGCCGATCTGATAAAGATGAGCTTAAGATATAGGCCAGATTACATCATAGTAGGAGAGGTAAGAGGATCTGAAATGATTAATTTAGTGCAGGCTGTAGCTAGCGGTCACGGAGGGCTTACCACTTTCCACGGAGGTAGTCCGGAGGACGTAAAAACAAGGATTATAGGTTTATTACCAGAGGCTGTAGCAGAGGAATTCAACGAGTTATTATCTACCATAGTAATTATAAAGAGAATAGTTGATTACGAGACCAGAAAGCAAATAAGAAGAATTACTGAAATATGGGAGAATGTAGCTGAGGAGAATTCAAAAGAAACTAAATTCTTGAAAATAATGGAAAGGGATCCTAAAAGGGATACTTTGATCCCTGAAAAATATGAGGAGGTCCTTAAGACGTCAATACAATTAAGGGATGCTGGAAGACTTTTAGGTTGGGATATGGAGACTGTAGAAAAAGAAATGGTTAGGAGAATTAAATTATTATCCTATCTTGCTAATAAAAATATAAATAGATACGAAGAGATAGCTTACATATTAAATAAATACTATATTAATCCAACCGAATTAATGGACCAAGTAGATAAAGAATTAGTGGGTGTATAACAATGGAAATAAAAGAATTCATCTTTAACATAAAGAATATAATTAAGCTCCTTCCACATAAGAGTACAACTTCACCCATTGTATTAAAAAAGAAAGTGAAGAAAGAAAAGGCTAATAAGAAAAAGAGTGAATATAATTTTTTTATATTACTTTTATATTACTTAATAATAGGAATAAAGACTAGGCAGTTGGTGTACTCTCTAATATTATTTGCCGGCACGCTAATATCCTTAGATTTAACGCCAGAACTTTACGGTCTCTTTCACAAAATTATCACAAATCCTTATTACGCTGAAGCCTTTGCAGTTATCATACCCGCATCACAAATAGGTTTAGGAATAACTACTGTTATATATACTTATTTCAAAATAGGTAAAATAAGGAAAATAGTTGACGAACAACTAAGAAAGTTCCACGGGGAACTGGAAATAAGAATTGCTAAGATAATTGTTGGAAAAGAAAGGTTTTTAAATCTTATGAGGTCTATGCAAAACCTCGTCAGGGGATATATAGAGTTGACGGGAGATTTTGATAATAGCGTATTCTTTATAATGATAAATACTGCTAAAGCAATAGATTACGCAGTATTATCCGCTTTCTTCCTCTCCCTGTTTTATATCTCAGTATATATATTCTCCGTTTTAACTTCAATATCAGTACCCGCTATATTTACCTTGCTAGTAACGCTAATATTAGTGTTAATACCAATAATCTATTTACTAACACCCTTCTTCAAATACTATTCTGAATACAGTACTATGATTTCAAGAACGCCTTACGAATTACCTTTCTTTACTATATTGGCATCAATAGCTTTATCCTCAGGGTTAACACTAACTTATATATTCGATAAATTAAGAAAAGAATTAAAACATAATCCAAAAAACGTATTAATGCCAGCGTTCTCAATGGAGAGTAGAGCAATAATCAGGGATATAAAGACCTTCGGAATTTCGCTAATTCAAGTACTATCTAGGAGGGCTGAGAAACATCCAATTAAGGATTATTCTATGTTCCTCTACGGATATACTTCTATTGTTTCAGGAGGAGGTGATATAGTAGGATACATTGGAGATAAAGCCAAGGAATTCATGAGAATGTTGGAACTAAAGTGGGAGATTTACGCTGAAAAAGTGGGTACTATAAACGAAATGATACTTATATTATTCGTCTTCTTGCCGGAAATGATGGCAGTATTAAGCATATTTAATGGAGGAGGAATATTAAGCGCTCTATTAATATTTCCACTAGCTTTCACGCCAGTGCTATACTTAATCGTGTCATCATCTAAACCAAAGACGATGAATCAGATAAAATATAACCCAGTTATTGCAATAGTACCTGCAATAATAGTTGGCTTAATAGGATCAACATTTCTCTTACCTTATCAAGACGTATTCATAGCTTCTCTAGTATTTCTAATTTTATTATATATCCAAGTACGCGACCAAGTGAGAGATATAAGGGACTCTTTAAACGCCTTGCCAGATTTCCTAAGAAGCTTAACTGAGTTCAGAAAAATAGGTTACACTCTAAATATGGGAATAATGAGGACTTATGAAATCACTTCCTCCACTAGTGAAAATAGATCAATGGATAATAAGAATGGATACCAAGACTCCGAGGAGTTGAAGGAAATAATAAAGAATAAACGTTCCGGCTTTCCAAAGAAATTTGATGAATTACTAAGCAATGTTTATAAACAATTGAAAAGTGGTGTTCCTTTAAATCAAGTAAGGATAAAGACAAGCTCTTGGCTTAACAAGCTAACTTTCTATATTCTAAGCATACTAACTGAAAGCGGTTACATCCCAGTAAGCGTAATGGAGGACATGACTAACTTCATGTCCGGCATTACACAAATTTATAAAGAAACGATATCCAAAACTAAAGGTTATAAAATGATGGCAATATTTATCCCAGTATTCATGACATTTAGTATTCTATTTAGCGTCAGTTTAATATCATTATTTAACTCACAAGGCGCAAGCACTTCGATCACGGCTCTACCAATAACGAGTAAACTATGTTCTACAGCATTATGTTATGTTTACGTATTTATAGAAATTTCCGCCATAGGCATTTCCATTGTAATGACTAAAGTTACCGAGGAAACAATAGCCTGCACAAAACTTGCAATAATCTCGCTAATAATAAGCTTCATATCCATAGTTTCGTACGGTTACGTACAGCCAGTAATCTTAAGCTTCCTAAAGCAGGCATCACTAATATTGGTTATTCCATAATTTTTTGAATAGATAAGTTAGCATATTTATTTATTTATTTATTTAATTTTTGTTACAGTATCAAGTTTCTAACGTGAATTATTTTTATACGTCAAGGCATGTAAAATGGCCCTAGTATAGACACTCTCCAGAGTTACTGGCTTTCCATATTAATTAACGACAGAAGAATAATCTTTTAAAGTAAAATTAAAAAGGAATACTCATGAAAAAGGCTATCAATGAAATATTAAAGCGCGTAATTTTACTAGGAATAGCAATCATCATCGCTATGTCCCCGTTAACTATTATGGGTGCGACGTTCAATGAATTAGCCTCAAAAGAATTAGTTTCAAAAAATACTATAGGTATATATCCTGGCTCCTTAGTTTATGACCCTAATAATAATTATATTTATTTATTTACATGCTTTTTCGGTTTAATTCAAATAAATCCTAAAAATTTACAGATAGTAAACTGCAAATTTTTATGTATATGTCATTTTAATTCTATAGTAAATTACGTTCAAATTTCCGTTTTTGATCCATGTAATGGATATATTTACATTGAAAATTACGTTTTAAACCCTGTAAATCTAACTCATGTAAAAACTTTTAATCTTAAGCAACCTTTCTCATACTCAACTCCTTGGTTTTACGATGTTTTTGATCCTCTTACTCACGATATTTACATAGTTTATGATGGTTATTTAAACGTTATTAATGCAAGGAATAATACTCTGGTTAAGACAATTCAGTTCCCTTGTTTTGGAGTTTTACAGTCAGCAGTTTTGTCCAACGGAGAAGTTCTATTCATGGGCATGAATTGTAATCTAGAGAAGTGTTACTTAATCTTATTCAACCCTTGGAATTACTCAATACATTGCAAACCCATTCAGGGAATGTTGGGCTTCCTTTACTACGATAATTGCGAAGCTTACATTGCACTCTCAAACAATTCAATCCTTGTAATAAATGAAGAAAATCTCCAAATAATCAACATTTACAATTGTTATAATATAGAAAAATACGGCATAAAATACCTCGAATATATAGGTTACTGCAAAATAATAAACGCAGCAATAGATAACGGCTACATGTTCTACATAATAAACCACACAATAATCCCCTTCGGAAACGTATCTTACGGAATTTACGACCCAAACACCCACGCATTCTACATGGCTAAATCATATTGTATTATAGTTTATTCTGCATGCAGTAAAGCTTATGTAATAGTATCTTGCTTAAATTCATTAGCTCATGAAAAATTTATAAGTAATGCTATAAATATTGCCAGAAAAGCAATTGCAACAGCATTGGGTAGTACAATAGCAGTATTATTCCTTTCAATTCTTGGAAAATATAAAAAAATAATTATAATAACAGGCATAATTGCCATAGCATTGGGTATTACACTAGGAGTATTATCTTCCTTTTAACACTAACAGCAAATTTACCACGTTGATTATTAACTTTTTGGAGTTCCAAGACAAGGAGAATAAGAATATTATAATGCAAGGATTTTCCAATAAATGCTAAAACGGAATCAAGAACAATAATGAACTGCATACAATGCCTTTTCACTGTTTAGAATATAAGATAGTAACGAACTCAGAGCAAAGCTCGAAAAGAATCCACTAACCGAAATAATACCCGAATTTTAAACTTAATATTTCGTGTTTAAAGTGCATTGATAGTTCGCCTCTGGACTTTAGTTTTAGAAACCTAATATCAGTATACTCTTTATTCTGACTTTATTTTTCATTGATAGCTCTCCTCTCGACTTTAATTCTAGAATGTATTTTAACCTCTCTATCAATTTATTTTTATCAATGTAAAACGTTTCAGATTTATCGCCTATTACTTCTTCAAAAGCAAATTTGCCATCAAGCTCGCTGAACTTATTAATCTCATTCTCATCAATATTCTCAATATTATTTCTATAAATGATATTATTACTGGAATCAAGAACTACTATGTATATATACATATTCTTACTAATCAATAAGTCTTTTTTAAATACTTCATCTGCAAATTCAAGCTGTTTGGAATATGCTTTCTTTTTGGAATATGGTTTCTCCTCTTTACTATTCAATTCCTCTTCACTTATCAAACCGTACTTTTTAACTATATAATCATTCACCAATTCATCAACAATAATATTATCTCCCTGAAATTCCCCTCCCTCCTCTAAAATTATGTAATTCGCAAGTTCACTATTGACAATCTTATCAAATTCACTCCCAGCAATTAAGTAAGAATCATTAATCAAATAACCATCAAAAACAACGTCCCCGGAACAAATATCCTCAGCATATATTATAGCAAAAAAAGGATCGTGAACATACTCACCATTACAATTAAACCTCAAGGCATAAACCAATCCGGGATAAAAGCCCAAACCCAAAACATAAAAATAACCAAAACCATTTATCACACCTGTCATATCATCAACAGTTCTATAATATAAGAATGTTATTAAATATTTATCAAATACCGCATGAAGTTGAGGGTTAGGAATTTTAAACCTAACCTTCCTAACCCTCAAAGGAAGGTCGAACACCAGAGTCTTAGCTATAGAATTCTTTTGTACCTCAGAATAATCGTAATAAGCGTAAGCCTTACGTGCGCGATACAGTTTTGTCTTGTATTTATTAATTGCCTTACTTGGAACTAAAGTCTTTATTGCCAATTTATTATCCTCAATGTAAATTTCAATAGTATTTTCATTATTTTCCTTATGTGAAATTGTTCCTATTGCATCCATTATTAATGCGACCGCAATGAGTAAGAGAAATGTTGCCATAGCTCCAAAAGCAATTGTACCAATTATATTTGTTGATGATACGGCAATAAAGGCGAGACTGATTCCTAACATTAAAGTAATTATAAATCCAACTGAATCACCTATAATCTCATCATCAGTCCCGATTTTTCTATTATACATTTTATCTACTTCTGTACGAAATAATATTCTTCTATTTTCTTCATTATTTTGCATACTAAATCCTCATTAATAGGAAATTTAAGTTTAACTATTACATAATCATCCGAAGTTAAAACTTAAATGTTGAGAAATTTGAGATCTCGTGCTTTATGAATCTGTTCAATTTTTCTAAGAGACTGCATTAAACTTACTTTTAATTCTACTGCAGATTTAGAATTTATACTGAGGAAGTGAGTTTAGAGCTAGCCCACAAGGCATAAGATCTCGGAAAGATATTAGTTTTCCGTCTTCCATGCATTTTAAAAATAGATCTCTGATAATTTTCCTACTAGAGATAAGACTTTGATAATTAATTCTTGCTATTGAGTGGAACCTTTTTGTACATTAGAACTTTATATATAATATTCTCACAATATACAAAATTAACCGAGTAAGTTAATTATAATTTTCATAAATTAAAAATTAATTATAATATTATTTTTAGAAAAATTTTTTATATCTATTATATTTTGTAGAATATATAAAGTGTCTAGGTAGTGCATCATAGAATTGAGAGTATTATTATAATAATAATAATAATTTATTCCTTGTATTATACTCGGCTCCTCAGATTTAATTATATGAGACTTTACAGTAATTGTAATATTTCCTAAGTAACTCTCGTTAGGCACTTCTATAATTAATGATACAAACTTATATACGTGATAACCACGACAATAGCAGTGAAGACAATGCTCACTCATATTAAGTATTAAGAAGGGAGAATTTATCGTTATATTAGAAATGCTGAAGTTCAAATATTTTGTAGAATTTGTAGTGAAGATTACGAATGTTATATTAATTATTTCTCCGCTTAAGAATAACTTACAACACTTCATCGATTGGGTTAAATACAAGTTCTGTACGTGCCCGTTTACTATTTTATAGCTTTCTATTAAACCTCCACTCATGCACGGACAGTTATCAATTAAATTGAAATTAATGTAATCTATTTTACTTATATAATTCGGAGTAACGCTGATATTGGCAACCCCTTGTAATACTCCTGCCTCAACGTAAGCTACCTCTATAGGTTTTGCAGGGCACGAAATTAAGAAACTTATGTAGCCTACTATAGTTGTAGAATTATATAGCGTTTCGCAGCGTAGAAATACAAAGTACACTTTATCGTCTTGAAGATACTTGAAATTACCTACGTCAGTAATTACACAGAAATCCCTTGGATTAAAACAGAATTTGCCTGGTCCGTAGTAAGTTATGGATACGTTAAATAGTACGAATTTAAAACCGTTATAACCGCAAATTTTTGCATCAATCTTATCAATAGCATAATTATAAACGTGTATTATTATGAAGTGAGGAACCTTGGAATAGATTGTAACGTTTATTGGGCCGTAATAACTATAATTAGGATACTTAACCGATATTACTAATTTACATTCAGTATAAGATGGTATAACGAAGCTCTTATGCATATAATTAAATATATCATACGGGCATATAGTTATATTAGCTATAGGGAAAGGCACTCCGTTATTATTTTCTATCGTCAAGTATAAGGTTAAATTTTCATTGGAAATTCCTAGGCTATTATAAGGAGAAATGAAGGTGTTAATATTAGTATAGTTCGTGACATCTACCACGTTAATTCTAGTTATTATTGAATAATACAGTTGTGGTTGGGTTGTGTTTAATTGGATTATCTTTACTCCAGCGGAATCATCGTAATATACTGCCTCGAGTGTAGATCTAAGAGGAACTTCAAAGGCTACCAGTCCACTTATAGTCACTCCTTTGTACACTTTTTCTTTCGGCAAGCAATCTGATAGTCCGGTATATATTGAGAAACCTCTGAAGTAACCGTAGTTAGTCTTTACTACGAAGTCACAAGGTAATGGGTAAAAGAAACACTCACCTTTATACGTTATAGTAAAATTATAGAGTATGTATGTGTAACCTTGAACGTGGTTACTCTCAGCTAAGGCCATTGCACAAATAGGAACTGCTTTTGATATATTAATCCAAGACGAGTTAATGAATGATAATAACTCCACGTTTACAATACCATAGTAACTTTCATTACCCGCAGTAATTAATAAATCTAAAGTCCCAGAACCTCCGGGCGAGATTAAAAGGCTTTGCAGCAATTTTGACTTAAAGCCGTCACTAATATTTGAGCCATCAATTATTATTGGTAGAGATTTGTGGAGAGAATTTACGGTAACATTGACTTTAACGCTCTGGCCATTCCAGATTTGTATATAATTATAGGAAGAAGGAGAGCTAAAAGATATTTCAGTATCGTTACTAGTATAGCCGAATTTGACCACCGATAAATAAGCCACCGGTTTAGTGAAGTTTACAGTAAATGTTTTATCTATCGGCTTTGGTAATCCAAATACAATAAATTTAGGCATTGCCCCAGAAGGTATTAAGAAGGGATAAGTTACGTTAACTTCACCCTTTGGAGTTAAAGATATTGACTTGTCGAAACATTTATAATTGAAGAAAGTAGGAGAATAGTTTCCGCTAGAGGTGACTAGTTTAAAATCTTCAGGGGTTATATTGAAAGTCCTTGGAAAAGGATTATAAATCTCCATACAAACGTAAAAACCTTGTTCACTATATCCCTTACTCTCAACTAACGCAGTAACATTCTTAGTCTGCATCTTTATTATTATTTCGCTTGCAGAAATATTGGATTCTATTGTAGAGCTACTAATCCTATGAACAACTACTGGAGATGAACTAGTAGGAGTAGGAGATGATACGGAATTCCTATGAATTACGAACATTCCAAAAATGACTATTACCAAAACGATTACTGCTGCAATACTTATAATTATGCTGTTTCTTTGCATGTGCACATTTTTTCTACATCATATTTAAGTTTTTTCCCATAAAATCATCGAAATTAATGAGAAATTTTAGAATGTTTTTCGTATTAAATCCATAAATTAATATAAATATAATTTATTTATCTATATTTTAAAAAATAAATTTTAGAGTATATCATAATAAATGTAATAACGATTACAAAAGATTGAAATCCTCGAGAAAGAACGGGGAGCTTCCGGTATAAAAACCTTTCCATGAAAATGAGCATAGTTCAGATTACTTATGCAATGAAACCTACTTTACTAACTAGCATCAAAGGGCTTATTATAATACAGCACAGCCCAAGTAATAACAGCTAGGTAAAGCCTCCAAGAATGATCACGCCAATCTCTGATATAGATGATAGTTCTTCCTCCCTTAGTCCCATTGAGCTGGAGAAGATCGTCATCACTAAGAGGAATTCAGAGGGATATTTAAACATTCATCAGCCCCGCCCCTTCTCGAGGCTTTCAATCTATTATAAACGTCCCAAAAACTCCTAGCCGTCGAACAATTATTCACTGCATGAAGCCTCAAGTTAACTCCTCGTAGAGCTGTCGGTAGGTACCAGCTTATTAAATAGGTAACATTGTTAACTATTTAAAATGTAAAGTGCCTACAAAGCTGAAGTTCGTGAATAGTTAAACAAGTTTTATATTATTAAAGCGACAAGAATCGAATGTTTAATATAATTTTCGTCTATTTAAACATTTTTAACATCAATGACAGACTGTACCGTTATAAGTTGTTCAGATAAATTGTAAAATTTATTTTTAATTATTTGAAACAAATACTTAAGACGTGTGGAAATCTCAAAGTAGGATCTATGCTTATAGAAAATTTTCGAGTTAAAGTTTAGACGGTATGATACATATTCACGAAATCACATAAAGTCCAATTCTTAAGTAAATATAAAACTACAATTAAAACTCACAATATCACAATAATTATACCTATAATTCTTCTTAATTCATCCCAGGTTATTGATAAATAAAAACTAATCCGCCAGAGGAGTTTGGGCTTCATAGGATTTTCATGAAATTGTATCCAATCCTCAGCCCTTAGGCTTCACCAGATTTACCTCCGTTACCCCTCCGCCCCCTTTAACGGAAAACCCCAGCCCATTAGACTGTAACTCTTTTACGTAACTTCTCATTATTTTTAATCTAAATATCGTTTTGACAAGTTGTGTTTATATAGTATTACGAATTGTTTTTACTGATGATCTTCCTAACTGATGACTGCTCACGAGGTTTGGGGAGTGATAAAAGTGTGTATGGGAGGGTAGTGGCGTTCAGTAATAAATCTTTCGCTCAAACTTCAAGCATAGTGTTAGCTAACATTGCCACGTGGGTCCTTTCAACCCACGTGGCGATTCGGGGAGGGCTTACCTATTTAGGCTCATAAGGCTTATTATTATACCAAACACTCCAAACAACCATTGCCAACTTCCTAGCCAAAGATAATACCAGCTGCAAGCCTCCCAACACCCGGTATCGTCAATAGGACGTGGTCTTGAGGGACCTGCCCCTCAATCATCCTCCTTCAACCTCTCTTGCGTTTCTAGGACTATTGCGCAAGGTTTCATCTTGAGGATTTCTTCATAACCCTTCAAGTTGTTCTCGTATTTTCTCACCCTCCCCCTGCTAG